>Ga0247833_1000157_pt1 | contig 118330 bp, 117 predicted proteins | sample LaCruzMarch2015__7_FD_187117 | JGI IMG/M metagenome (GOLD analysis project Ga0247833, IMG submission 187117) | Freshwater microbial communities from meromictic Lake La Cruz, Castile-La Mancha, Spain - LaCruzMarch2015_8m | ecosystem: Environmental > Aquatic > Freshwater > Lake | place: Spain...
GTGCTGGATGTGGTGGCCGACCGGTTCCGGCTGGCCACGGCTGAGCGCGCCCGCGTGGTGGAGGCGATCGAGACCGCGCTCAAGCGTGGCAGCGGCCGGCTGGCGGTGTATGTCCTGGGCGCCGACGGCGAGAGCGTGGCCGAGTTGTGGAAGTTTTCCACCGGGCTGCACTGCCCCGACAGCGACCTGCGCTACGCCGACCCGATTGCCTCGATGTTTTCCTTCAATTCGGCTGTGGGGGCCTGCGACACCTGCCGGGGCTTTGGCCGCGTGATCGGCGTTGACTACGGCCTGGTGATCCCGAACGACAAGCTCACGCTGCGGGCCGGCGCCATCAAGCCGATCCAGACCCCGGCCTGGCAGGAGGCCCAGGACGACCTGATGCGCCACGCCGAAGCCGCCGGCATCCCGCGCGACACGCCCTGGAACAAGCTCACCCCCGAGCAGCAGCACTGGGTGATCAACGGTTCGCCGCAATGGAACGGCAAGTGGAACCAGCACTGGTTTGGCGTCAAACGCTTTTTCGAGTATCTGGAGACCAAGTCTTACAAGATGCACATCCGGGTGCTGCTGTCCAAGTACCGCAGCTACACCCCCTGCCCGGTGTGCAGCGGCGCCCGCCTGAAGACCGAAAGCCTGCTCTGGCGCATTGGCAGTGGCGCCGATGCCGACGCCGTGCTGGCGCCAGCCCAGCGCTTTCTGCCGGCTGGCGTGGCCTGGTCGCGCGCACAGCTCGAAGCACTGCCGGGACTGTGCCTGCACGACCTGATGCTGATGCCGCTGGACCGGCTGCGCCGATTTTTTGAGGCGATGCAGGTGCGGCTGGCATCCAATGCCGCGTCCCTGACCGTGGTCACCTCCGAGGCAGAGCTGCAAACCCTCAAACTGCTGTTTGACGAGGTTGGCACCCGCCTCAAGTACCTGTGCGAGGTCGGCATCGGCTACCTCACGCTGGACCGGCAAAGCCGCACCCTGTCGGGTGGCGAGGTGCAGCGCATCAACCTCACCACAGCGCTGGGCACCTCGCTGGTCAACACCCTGTTTGTGCTGGATGAGCCCAGCATCGGCCTGCACCCGCGTGATATGCACCGCATCATCGTGGCCATGCAGCGCCTGCGCGACGCCGGCAACACACTGGTGGTGGTGGAGCATGACCCGGCTGTGATGCTGGCGGCCGACCGCATGATCGACATGGGCCCGGGCCCGGGCGAGCGCGGCGGCCAGATCGTGTTTGACGGCAGCACCGCCGATCTGCGTGAGGCCGACACCCTGACCGGCGCCTACTTGGGCGGGCGGCGCCAGGTCGGGCTGGGCTTCCAGCGGCTGGTAGCCGACAACACACCGCGCCTGGTGCTGGAAGGTGCGCGCGAGCACAACCTGAAAAACATCTCGGTCGAGCTGCCCTTGCAGCGCCTGGTCTGCGTGACCGGCGTCAGCGGCTCGGGCAAGTCGACCCTGGTGCAGGACATCCTGGCGCCGGCCTTGCTGCGCCACTTTGGCAAGGCCACCGAAACGCCGGGCGCACACGACCGCCTGCTGGGCGCCGAGCTGCTCAGCGATGTGGTGTTTGTCGACCAGTCGCCGATTGGCAAGACGGCCCGTTCCAACCCGGTGAGCTACGTGGGCGCCTGGGATGCGCTACGCGAGATCTTTGCCAACGCCCCGCTGTCGCGCCAACGCGGCTACACCGCCGGCAAGTTCAGCGCCAACAGCGGCGATGGCCGCTGCCCCACCTGCGGCGGCTCTGGCTTTGAGCATGTCGAGATGCAGTTTCTGAGCGACGTCTACCTTCGCTGCCCGGACTGCGACGGCAAACGCTACCGCCCCGAAATCCTGGAGGTGGTGATCGAGCGCAAATTGGGGTCAGATTCCAATTACCGGCAGCTGAACGTGGCCGATGTGCTGGACCTGACGGTGAGTGAAGCGGCGGCCCTGTTTGCCAAAGATACCGATGTGATCCGCGCGCTGCAGCCGATTGTCGATGTCGGGCTGGAGTACGTGAAGCTGGGCCAGCCGGTGCCGACGCTATCGGGCGGTGAGGCGCAGCGCCTCAAGCTCGCCGGCTTTCTGGCCGATGCCGCCAAGGCGGGCAGCGCCAGCCGCCAGGCGACAGCGCGGCGGGGTTGCTTGTTCATGTTTGATGAGCCCACCACCGGCCTGCACTTTGACGACATCGCCAAGCTGATGCGCGCGCTGCGCAAGCTGCTGGACGCCGGTCATTCGCTGCTGGTGATCGAGCACAACCTGGACGTGATCCGAGCCAGCGACTGGCTGATTGACCTCGGCCCCGAGGGCGGTGACGCCGGCGGTGAGCTGGTGGCCTGCGGCACGCCGGCCGACCTGATGGCGCACGCCGGCTCGCATACCGGGCAGGCGCTGCGCGAGTACGCGCAGTCCATGGGGGCCGTGCATGCGGTGCGGGAGGGCGCGCTGCCCTATGCCTTTGTGCGCCAGACGCTGCCGGTGGCCCAGGGCGCGGGCGGGTCGGACAGCATCCAGATCGTGAACGCGCGTGAGCACAACCTCAAGTCGCTCAGCGTGGACATTCCGCGCGGCAAGTTCAGCGTCATCACCGGCGTGTCGGGTTCGGGCAAGTCGACGCTGGCCTTTGACATCCTGTTCAACGAGGGCCAGCGCCGTTACCTGGAGTCGCTCAACGCCTATGCACGCAGCATCGTGCAGCCGGCCGGCCGGCCCGAGGTGGATGCGGTGTATGGCATTCCGCCCACGGTGGCGATTGAGCAGCGCCTGTCGCGCGGCGGGCGCAAGTCCACGGTCGGCACCACCACCGAGGTCTGGCATTTCTTGCGCTTGCTGTACGTCAAGCTCGGCACCCAGCATTGCGTGCACGACGGCACGCCGGTGGCGCCGCAAACGCCCGACAGCATTGCCGCCCAGCTGCTCAAAACCTTTCGCGGCCAGCACATCGGCCTGTTGGCGCCCTTGGTGATGAACCGCAAGGGCGTCTACACCGAGCTGGCCGACTGGGCGCGGCTGCGCGGCTTCACCCATTTGCGGGTGGACGGCAACTTTTTGCCGACCACCGGCTTCCCACGCATCGACCGCTTCAAGGAACACACCATCGAGCTGCCGGTGTTCAGCCTCACGGTGCAGCCCGAGCACGAAGCCCAGCTGCGCCAGGCGCTGGCCACCACGCTCACCCACGGCAAGGGCGTGCTGCATGTGCTGAGCGATCTGGGCGGTTTGCAGACCGCGATGCTGGCCGGCCTGCCCACCGCAGGCATTGGCCGCTTGCACGCTTTTTCGAGCCGACGGGCCTGCCCGGTCTGCAGCACCAGCTACGCCGAGCTGGACCCGCGCCTGTTTTCGTACAACAGCAAGCACGGCTGGTGCCCGGAGTGCGTGGGCACTGGCGTCAAGCTGAACAAGGACCAGCGCAAGGTGTTTGACGACTCAGTGCGTGACGACGACCACGGCGGCCGGGAACAGACCTTTGCCGAGCCTGATGTGGAAGACCTAGCTGACACCGCCTGCCCGGCCTGTGCCGGTACCCGGCTCAATGCCACGGCGCGCGCGGTGCGCTTCGGCGGTGTGGGCATTGCCGACATTGCTGCACTCAGCGTGACCGATGTGCGGCAGTGGGTGCAGACGCTGCAGGGCAACACCTTGAGCCAGCGCGAGACCGACATTGCGCGCGACCTGATCCCCGAGATTCGCAGCCGGCTGGAGTTTCTGGAGCAGGTCGGCCTGGGCTACCTGACGCTGGACCGTGGTGCGCCCACCCTCAGCGGCGGCGAGGCCCAGCGCATTCGGCTGGCGGCGCAGCTGGGCAGCAACCTGCAAGGCGTGTGCTACGTGCTCGATGAGCCCACGATCGGCCTGCACGCGCGGGACAACCGCATCCTGCTCGACGCCCTGCAAAGCCTGAGTGACAAGGGCAACACCCTGGTGGTGGTGGAGCACGATGTGGACACCATCCGCCATGCCGAGCACATCATCGACATCGGGCCCAGCGCCGGCAAGCGCGGCGGCCGGCTGGTGGCGCAGGGCTCGGTGGCCGACGTGCAGGCGGCGGCCGAGTCGCAAACCGGGCGCTACCTGCTGCACGCCATGCAACACCCGCTGCACCCGAGGCGGCAGGTGACGGTTGGTCATTCCCGACCTGATCGGGAATCCATAGATCCCCGGGTCAAGCCCGAGGATGACACTAAGGCGGCCCCCGTTGAGCAGGCGGCCCCAAAATGGCTCTGCGTCAACGGTGCCAACCTGCATAACCTACAGCACATCAGCGTGCAGGTCCCCTTGCAGCGGCTGGTGGCGGTGACCGGCGTTTCGGGCTCGGGCAAATCCACCCTGGCGCGCGATGTGCTGCTGGCCAATGTGCAGATGGCGGTGCAAAAACGCAGCACCAAGGCCGGTCGCGACGCGCTGGCTGCGGGCGAGGCGCTGGCCTGGACCGGCTGTGCTGGCGTCACCGGCTTTGAGGGCATTGACCGCGTGCTGGAGGTGGACCAGACCCCGATTGGCAAGACGCCGCGTAGCTGCCCGGCCACCTACATTGGTTTTTGGGACATCATCCGCAAGCTGTTTGCCGACACGCTGGAGGCCAAGGCGCGCGGCTATGCCGCCAACCGCTTCAGCTTCAACACTGGCGAAGGCCGTTGCCCGAGCTGCGAAGGGCAGGGCATACGCACCGTGGCCATGAGCTTTTTGCCCGACGTGAAGGTGCTGTGCGAGACCTGCAAGGGCGCTCGCTTCAACCCCGAAACCCTGGCGGTGACCTGGCGTGGCAAGAACATCGGCGAGGTGCTGCAGATGGAGGTGGACGAGGCGGTGGGCTTTTTTGCCGCCATGCCCAACATCAGCCACCCGGTGCAGTTGCTGCAGGACGTCGGCTTGGGCTACCTCACGCTGGGCCAACCCTCGCCCACGCTGAGCGGCGGCGAGGCGCAGCGCATCAAGCTGGTGACCGAGCTGTCCAAGGTGCGCGACGACATTGGCCGGCGCGGCAACAAGGCGCCGCACACGCTGTACGTGCTGGATGAACCCACGGTCGGCCTGCACATGGCCGATGTCGACAAACTGATCAAGGTGCTGCACCGGCTGGTGGACGGCGGCCATAGCGTGGTGGTGATCGAGCACGACCTGGATGTGATCGCCGAGGCCGATTGGGTGCTGGATCTCGGGCCCGATGGTGGCAAGGCCGGCGGCCGGGTGGTGGCGGCGGCCACGCCCGAAGGCGTGGTCAAACTGCGGACCCACACGGGGCAAGCACTGGCGGGGCTGCTACCCATTTAGGCAAGCTTCAGGCCGGCCAAACATGCTCTGTGCAGGCCTTAAAAATCAGGTAGAGCACAATCGTGATCGCTATTTTTGCTATTTTTGACATGGCCTGCGCTGGTTTGCGATGCGGCTCAAGAGAGTACCTTTCGGCAGTAGTCGATGATTCCTACTGAACATGGAACGCCCGTTCCTCGAATGAGCCGCATAGATTGCTCCACCAATTCACCTACTTGCTTCGAGATGCAAACTTCGCCTTTGCTAGGTTGGCCCAGGTGATGAAAATGGATTCGAGATGCGAACGCCATTGACGACTTCGCCTGCGTTCATGTCTTCGGTCCATATCACGCTGCAGCCTGCAGCAAGGGCGCTGGCAAGCACAATCGCATCAAAGAATGCAACGCTGCGTGTTTGGTGCAGGTCCAGACCAGCACGAATGATGGTGGGGGTGACCTGCACCACTTCAAACTGTTCATAGAGGTCGAGCTGAGATCGCACATAGTGCGCTGGAAGTCGGAGCTTCTTGAGCGCCACGTTGCAATATTCCTGCAGAATTTGGGTGGACACTACACCGAGCCCCCGCTCGTAAAGTCGCTGCAATAGATCCAGGGCGGACCGCTGCTTGTAGGGGGCGTCACTGGCCTCGGCGTAGACCAAGACATTCGTATCGATAAAGCTGCGAGAAGTCATCCTAGCGCTCATTCGCTTCATCGCGATCGAATTTCCAACCATTGAGCTTGGCCCCAGAGTTTAAGCAGCGCTCTTCAAACTGCGACCATTGCTGACCACGGAGCGCACCACCGGCAAGTTGCTCTAAGTAATCTCGAACGACTTGGTTCAGGCTCTTACCCATCTTTTGGGCGGCCTCTCGGGCACGTTGTGCGACTTGTTCGTCGACTGAAAGCGTGATGTTCATTTGGAATAAGCTAGAAAGTGCACGTATTATGTGTGCACATACGTCGATAGACAAGGGGGCAAGATGACAGGCGGACTTTTCGGCGGTTTCAGCTTACCCGTGCTGTGTTTTCCGTACGCGTAGTGCCACGGGGGCATCAACGTTTTTTGTCCATGCCGTCACGTTCGCATCGGCCTTGCCAAGTCGGACCTTGCGCAGCTCGGACACCACGTTGGTGTCGAGAACAAACATCATGAGAAATCAGCCGGCCGGCTTTGGATGGTCACACGCGGTGGCGCAAACTCAATGTCGGCGATCCCCGGCATTGCCAGCGCGTCGGCGATATTGCGCCGCTGCTTCGTGAGCTTCTGGTAGTCGTCAAAGCTCAAAAGCACATGGGCGGGTTTGCCCCGGTCTGTGATGAACACCGGCCCATTGTTTGCGGCCCGTTTTGCCTCGCTCGCTCCTTGATTGAACTCGCGGCTTGATATGGTGGTGATGGTCATGGCGACACCCGTAGATATTGAATAATGTAGCCATGTTTCTACAATAATCGAGCGAGTGGAAGCGTTTGAAAGTCGGCGGACCGTATGGCCGAGCTGGGGCTGCCGGTGATTGGCATCAATGTCACGGCGTCACCGGCAGCGGGAGCACTTTTTCAGCCGGGGCAGTAGCGTTCAAGACAGCCCATGACCACGGATCCCCGCCGGTATACGGACTGCTTGACCAGGGGTATTTCTCAGAGCAGCCCGCGCCGAAATAGCATGCCATTGGATAAAGCTGTTTACTTTAATTTGGACAACCTGAACGAAAAGCCTGTTGCCTGCGGCACTGCATTGAAACAAAGCGAAACAAAGCGACACCGCCACGACGCCCAAGCCCTGCCGCAGCGCGGCACCATGACAGCCTTGTTCAACCACTTCTGAAAAGGAAACCCTGTCATGAAAACCTGGATCAAACGCAGTCTGTTCGCCCTGCTGGGCACCTCCGTGCTGGTGGGTGGCCTGGCCGCCTGCGGCCACCGCGACCACGAATTCGGCGCCAGCATGAGCATTGAGAAGTACACGCAAAAACGCGACAAGGTGGTCGACAAGGTGGCCGGGCGGCTCGACCTGAACGCCGAGCAGAAAAAGAACCTGCAAACCCTGGGCGACACGCTGTACGCGCAGCGCACCGCCCTGATCGGCCAGACCAAAGACCCGCGCGCTGAGATGAAAGCACTGGTGGCGGGCGACAAATTTGACGCGGTGCGCGCACAGGCCCTGATCACCGACAAAACCACGGTGCTGCAAAGCAAGAGCCCAGAGGTGATCGCCGCGATGGCCCTGTTTTACAACAGTCTGAACCCGACCCAGCAGCAAAAACTGCGCGACGTCATGGACGGCCGCAGCCGCTGGTCCTGGCGCGGCTGACATTCAGTGCAAACTCACCGCCTGGGACGCTTGCTGTTGCCGGTTCGTACCTGCGAACCGGCGCTAGGCCAAGGGTTCGACGAACCCCATGCCGAATGGCTGGCGATGGTATGGGGCCCGCGCTTTGACCGCTTGCATGCCTTGAGATGGCTGGCACAGCTGCCAGCCTCGACGCAGGTTGAGGTTCGGCTCCTGCTGCGTGCGGCAGACCAATTCGACGGCCTGGCACCATCTGAGCAAGGTCGGCTGCGCCGGCTGATCCAGCGGCACCACCGCCGGTGGGACAATGCGGCAACACCCAAGCCCCATGCACCGCATCCTGCTGATTGACGACGACGCCCAGCTCGGGCCGCCACTGGCGGCCTACCTGGCGCGTTTCAATTTGGCGCTGGACTGCGCGCTCAGCCCCAGCGCCGGGCTGGCGCGGTTGGCGCAGGGTGGTGTGGATGCGGTGATTCTGGACGTGATGCTGCCCGAGATGGACGGCTTAGCGCTGTGCCGTGCCATCCGCCGCGACAGCGACATCCCGATCCTGATGCTGACCGCGCGCGGCGAGGTGATGGACCGGGTGGTCGGGCTGGAATTGGGCGCCGACGATTACCTGCCCAAGCCCTTTGAGCCGCGTGAGCTGGTGGCGCGGCTGCAAACCGTGCTTCGGCGCCGCGTTCCTGCCGCGCCTGCACCCCTGCCCGGTGTCCGTGCCGACACCTCGGGCCGTCTGCTGTTTGACGGCCTGCTGATCGACCCGGCCACGCGCAGCGTGCAGCGCCTGGGCCAGCCCGTGGCGCTGACCAGCACCGAGTTTGACCTGCTGCACCTGTTGGCGCGCGACGCCGGCCGTGTGTTCCACCGCGACGACATCCTGAACCAGCTGCGTGGCCATGAGGCCGATCTGTACAGCCGCGCGGTGGACATCCTGATCAGCCGCCTGCGCAAAAAGCTGGAACCGCTGGAGGCCATCAAGACCCTGCGCCACGCCGGCTACGCCCTGGCGCTGGCGCGCCTGCCGGCATGAGCGCCGCCGCTGACTCGTCGGGCCGCAGCTGGCACCGACGCGCCCGTCATGCGCTGGCGCACTCGCTGCGGGTGCGGCTGGTGGCCTTGTTTCTTCTGCTGGCGCTGGGCATGAGCGCCACCTTTCTGCTCGGCATGCAGTCCGCGCTGCGCATCGGCTGGCGCGACGCAGCGCGGCCGCTGGTGAGCGACTATGTGGACCGGCTGGTCACCGAGCTGGGCAGCCCGCCTCAGGTGGAGCATGCGCAATCCATGGTGCAGCACCTGCCGCTGAGCATTCGCATTCAGGGCCCGCAGGTCAATTGGCGCAGCCACCCCGATTTGGGCGAGTACTACGAGGCGCCCGACGAGCCCCGGGACAACCGGGCGCCGCGTTTTTTTGAGCGCAGCACAGCCGACGGCCACCGCATCCGCTTTGGCGTGAACGTGCAGGCCTGGCACGACCGGCCGCGCCTGATTGGCTGGGCCACCCTGGCGGCGCTGCTGTTACTGACAGCGCTGGCCTATGCCCGGGTACGGCGCATGCTGCGCCCGCTGGACGACATTCGGGCCGGTGCGCGGCGCTTTGGCGCGGGCGATTTTGCCCAGCCGATTCCAGTGCGGCAGCCGCAGCGGCCCGATGAACTGGGTGAACTCGCGGCCACCATCAACACCATGGGCGCTGACATCGGCCAGATGCTGGACGCCAAACGGGCGCTGCTGCTGGCCATCAGCCACGAGCTGCGCAGCCCGCTGACCCGTGCCCGCCTTAACACCGAGCTGCTGCCGGAGACGCCCGAGCTGCAGGCCAGCCGGCAGGCGCTGCTGACCGACCTGGCCCTGATGCGTGACCTGATCACTGACCTGTTGGAGAGCGAGCGGCTGGCCAGCCCACACGCCGCGCTGCAACGCGAGCCGACCGACCTGGCCGCACTGACCACCGAGGTGGTGGCCGGGCTGGTCGGCGCCCCGCCAGTCCAGCTGGTCTTGGCCCCCGGCCTGCCGCTGCTGGCGTTGGACCGCAGCCGACTGCGCCTGCTGCTGCGCAACCTGCTGGACAACGCACTGCGCTACAGCCAGGGCCAGGCCCAGCCGCCTGTGCTGACGCTGCAAGTGGAGCCCGCGGCCAACAGTGGCGCCGGCCCCGGCCTGCGCCTGACGGTGCGCGACCACGGCCCCGGCGTGCCCGAGGCCCAGCTGGCGCAATTGGCCCAGCCTTTTTTCCGGCCCGACGCGGCGCGCAGCCGCAGCGACGGCGGCGTCGGGCTCGGGCTGTACCTGTGCCGCCTGGTGGCAGAGGCCCATGGCGGGCGCCTGCAGCTGCGCAACGCCGCGCCTGGCCTGGAGGTGACCGTGACCCTGCCAGAGTATGCTATATAAAGTAGAGCAAACTAGCCATATACAGCAAGGGCTAGAGCCCGATTTCTTATAAATTCACCTCAAGGACAGTGTTGATGCCAAGCTTGCTTTTACTACCCGGTCTGATGTGCGATGCCAGCGTCTGGGCGCCCCAGGTGGCGGCGCTGTCGCCGCAGGCGCGATGCCACGTGCCTGACTATGGCCTGCGCGATTCACTCACTGCCATGGCGCAGCAGGTGCTGGACGAAGCTCCGGAAGAGCGTTTTGCCCTGGCCGGCCACTCGATGGGGGGCCGGGTGGCGCTGGAGGTGATGCGCCTGGCGCCGCAACGTGTCACCCACCTGGCCTTGTTAGATACCGGCACCCACCCACGGGCCGCGGGCGCTGCGGGCGACAAGGAGCGCGCTGGCAGGATGGCGTTGTTGGCCGTGGCGCAGGCGCAGGGCATGCTGGCCATGGGCCAGCAGTGGCTGCGCGGTATGGTGCACCCGAACGTGGTCGACACGCCCTTGTACGAGGCCATGCTGGCCATGTTGGCACGCAGCAGCCCGGCCCAGTTTGCCGCCCAGATCGAGGCCCTGCTTGGCCGGCCCGACGCCGCGCCCCTGCTGCCCGGTATCGCCTGCCCCACACTGGTGCTGACCGGCCGCCAGGACGCTTGGAGCCCACCCGAGCAACACACGCAGATGGCGCAGGCCATTGCTGGCGCGCAGCTGTGCATCGTGGAAGAGTGCGGCCATATGAGCACGCTGGAGCAAGCCGGGGCGGTGAACGCCGCGCTGGCAGACTGGCTGGCGCGTCCGTCCGCATGACAGAATGTGACTATGACCGACTGTGACATTGCAATTTTTGGCGCCGGCATCGCGGGCGCTTCGCTGGCCTGGCGGCTGGCCGGCCATGGCCGGGTGCTTTTGCTGGAGCGCGAGTCGCAGCCCGGTTATCACTCGACCGGCCGCTCGGCCGCGCTGTTTCTGGAAAGCTACGGCCCGCCAGCGGTGCGCGCCATGACGCGCGCCAGCCGCGCATTCTACGAGCAGCCGCCAGCCGGTTTTTCGGACAGCCCCCTGATCAAGCCGCGCGGTGCGCTCTACCTGGCCACACTGGGACAAGAGGCCCTGCTGGACCATCTTCGGCAAGACCTGGCGCCCACCTGCCCGGGCCTGGTGACGCTGAATGCGGCGCAAATCCTGGCCCGCGTGCCCTGTTTACGCGCCGACCAAGTGCTGGCCGGCCTGTACGACGCCAGCGCCGAGGATATGGATGTGCACGCGATTCACCAGGGCTTTCTGCGCGGATTTTTGCAGCGCGGTAAAGCTGCCGGCAGCGCGCTGCGAACCGACGCCCACCTGACCAGTGCCCGGCATGACGGCCACCATTGGCAGTTGCAGTTCGCCGACGGCCAAACGCTGCAGGCCACCACGGTGGTCAACGCCGCTGGCGCCTGGGCTGACGAGCTCGGTGCCCTGCTTGGCGCACGCCCGATCGGGTTGCTGCCGCACCGCCGTAGCGCTTTTACCTTCAAGCTGCCCGACGGCCTCGAGGGTGCCGATTGGCCGGCAGTGATCGGCGTGGATGAGAGTTACTACTTCAAGCCCGATGCCGGCCACATGCTGGGCTCACCCGCCAACGCCGACCCGACCACACCGCACGATGTGCAGCCCGAAGAACTGGACATTGCCCAGGGCATCGCGCAGATTGAAGCCGTGACCCAGTTCAGCATCCGCCGGCCCGCCAGCACCTGGGCCGGCCTGCGCTCCTTTGTGCCCGACGGCGAGATGGTGATTGGCCTGGATGCCGAGACGCCCGGCCTGTTCTGGCTGGCAGCGCAGGGCGGTTATGGCATCCAGAGCGCGGTGGGCGCCAGCGCGCTGGCCGATGCGTTGTTGCGCGGCGTCGCACTGCCGGCGGAACTTGTGCAAGAGGGCTTGGACCCGAGCGTCCTGTCGCCCGACCGGCTCAGCCGGGTGGCGCGTTCGGCCTGAGGTGCCGGGCCCACCTCAGCGTGGGCGCCCAAAGCGCAGCACCCGCGTCGCCAGCAGGGTTTCGGCCAAAAAGCACAGCAGCGCCAGCAAAAAGCAGATCACGCCCGACAGAAAACAGATCGTGGGCAGGCGCAAAAATTCCATCGAGGTGGTCTCGCCCAGAAACAGCGTCACGATGGTCAGCCCGATCAGCAGCGAGCAAAAGGTCAGCAGTGCCACGCACACATTGACCAGCCAGCCGCGCTTGCGCAAGTCGGCCAGCTCGGCGTGCACCGCGGCCGTGGGCGCAGCATCGGGTCGTGCGTCCAGCCGCTCTTCCAATGTGCGCGCCCGATCGATGATGCGGGCCAGCCTGCCGGTCACGGCGCCGATCATGGCTGCGACTGCTGTCAACAGAAACACCGGGGCCAGCGACAACTGAATGCCGTGTGTCACGGCGCTGGCATCGGCAGAAAAAAACATGGTGGCTTTCGTGGCGGTGGGCTAGGGCTGGAGTTTAGGCTTTGGCCCGCCTGCTACAGTCATTCGCCTGACCCCAACCCTACCCCAGCCCTGCCCGGAAAGCCCTTGCATGAACTTGATCCGCTTGTCAGACCTCAGCGCCTCAGACGTGCGCAATATCTGGCGCCTGGTGGCCCAGCCCGCCATGCCGCTTGCCGGCACGGTGGCGTGGTCGTTTGAAGGCAGTGGCATCCGCACCCGCACCACCTTCATCCAGGCCTTTCGCGATCTAGGGCTGGCCTTCACCGAGCTTCCCGGTTTTTTGAAGACTGGTGAGCGTGCCTGTGACCTGGCCGGTTACCTGGACCCGTTTTTTGCCATGTACGTGGTGCGAGAGTCCAACCACGCCCGGCTGGCCGAGTTTGCTGCCGCCAGCCGGCGACCGGTCATCAACGCCATGTCCAGTGACGGCCACCCCTGCGAGGTGCTGACCGATGCCTATTACTTGGAGACCGAGCTGAAGCCTTTGGCCGACGCTCGGGTCTGCCTGTGGGGCCCGCCGACCAATGTGTTGCGCTCCTGGCACGAGCTGGCTGCGCTGCTGGGCTTGCGGCTGACCCATGCCTGTGACGCGGCGTTTCACCAAGCCACGCCCGGCGTGCAATACACCGAGACCTGCCCCACCGACATCGACATCGTCATCACCGACGGCTGGCCGTCTGGGGTGGAGGCGCCAGCCTGGTCGCTGACCGAAGCCCACCTGGCCCGCATGGGCCAGCCCAAGCTGCTGCCCACGCCGCCATTTACGATGGGTCGAGAGCTGGCGTTTGACCCCCTGCAATACCCGGGCTTTGCCGGCTACCGGCAAAAAGAGCTGCTGCTGCCGTTGCAAAAGGCCATCCTGCGCTATTGCGCCGGCCAGATTGCTTAATTGGGGTCAGATTCCAATTAATTTCAACCTTCAACGGACTCGTCGCATCATTGCAGAGTGGTTGCAGCAGTCATAAAATGCAATCATTGCTATCAGTAAAGACTCGGATCATCAATGTCGTCGATCACCGTTCGTAACTTGCCAGAGGAAACACACCGCGCCCTGCGTGTTCGCGCTGCCATGGCCGGCCGAAGCACCGAAGCCGAGGTCAGAGCCATTCTGGAGAGCGTCGCCAGACCAGAAGGCCGTATCAAATTGGGTTCCTTGTTGGCTGACATCGGTCACCAAGCGGGGGGCGTTGAACTTGACATTGAGCGCGACGGGACTCCTGCTGAACCCTTGAGCTTTGAATGATTCTGCTCGATACCAATGTCATTTCTGAGCCCTTGCGGCCTGCAGGGGATGCCGCTGTGCTGGCCTGGATAGATGAACAAATTGTCGAAACCCTGTACCTCTCTGCCATCAGCCTGGCCGAGTTGCGGCTGGGGATGGCAACGCTGCCGGCGGGCAAGCGCAAAGACGTGCTTCACAGCAGCTTTGAGCAACGCGTTTTGCCCCTGTTCGCCGGCCGGATACTGCCTTTTGACAGTGCCGCCTCAGAGGCCTACGCGGTGCTGCGCGCCCGCGCACGGGTTCAAGGAAAGGCCATAGCGCCGGCCGACGGGTACATTGCCGCGACCGCCAAATCCCATGGCTTGATCGTTGCCACCCGAGACACCGGCCCGTTTGAGGCCGTGGGCCTGACGGTTATCAATCCATGGAATACGGCGAACTGATGGCTCGGTTCGGCTGGCGAAAGCTCTGATGATCACCTACTACAACCGCCACCACGCCCTGCACCAGGGCCGCGTGGAGATGTTCCGCGGCGAGCTGGTGCCGTGCTTTGAGGTGGCTGCGCGCGCCGATCAGGTGCTGCTGGAGCTGCAGCGGCGCGAGCTGGGGCCGGTGCTGGACCCGCACACCTTCGATGACGCGTTGCTGGCCCGCGTGCACAGCCCGCGCTACCTGGCGTTTCTGGCCAGCGCCTGGGACCAATGGCTGGCGCTGGACGCCGGCAACGCGCAGCGCGACGTGCTGCCCTCGGTCTGGCCGGCGCGAGGCTTGCGCACCGACGTGCTGCCCGACAATTTTTCAGCGCGCGTTGGGCTGTTTGCGTTTGACGCCGGCACACCGCTGACCGCCGGCAGCTGGGCGGTGTCCCGCGCCGGCGCGCACTGCGCCCTGAGCGCGGCGCAGGCGGTGCTGGACGGGGCGCCGGGCGCCTTTGCCCTGAGCCGCCCGCCCGGCCACCATGCTGGCGCCGACTATTTTGGCGGCTACTGTTTTCTTAACTACGCAGCCTTGGCGGCCCAACACCTGCGCGATGCCGGCCTGTCGCGCGTGGCGGTGCTGGATGTGGATTACCACCACGGCAACGGCACCCAAAGCATTTTTTACGAGCGCTCAGACGTCTTTTTTGCCAGCATCCATGGTGATCCGCGCACCGAATACCCCTTCTACCTGGGCCACTCCGATGAAACCGGTGCCGGTGCCGGTTTGGGCTTCAACCTGAACCTGCCGCTGCCGCGTGGCAGCGGTTTTGAGGCCTGGTCGGCTGCGCTGGAAAAGGCCCTGTCCGCCATCAGCCGCTTTGGTGCCGAGGCGCTGGTGGTCTCGCTGGGCCTGGACACCTATGTCGGCGACCCGATTTCGGGCTTTTGCCTGCAAAGTACCGACTACCTGCGCCTGGGCGAACGCCTGGCCCGCGTCGGCCTGCCCACCGTGCTGGTGCTGGAAGGGGGCTATGCGGTGGATGGGCTGGGGGTTAACGCGGTCAATGTGTTGCAGGCGTTTGCTTAATCGGGGTCAGATTCCAATTAATTCCTGGATCCCCGATCAGGTCGAGGATGACCCGGGGGTGTCGGGGATGACGCCGGGGTGCCGGGGCTTTGTTGACCCGCTGACGGGTGGCTGGTTAGCGTGCTATCTCGATCCTCGCGCTAAAGCTATCAAAAACATAGCAACAAAGTCAATCAGGACAAGGCTTAGGAGCCAATTCAGACCCAAGTCGCCTGTCGTCAAGGCCTGCACCAGCTAGCGCCGTCCGCAAACTGACTGTTACCAAAGTTGAAGAAACCATGGCAATGCCGCATTCATTATTCTAAAATGACGGCATAGACTGCAAAACATAGAGGTGGATGCATGGCCATGTTGACTGTACGAAACCTGCCCGACGAGGTGCACCGCGCCTTGCGGGTGCAAGCTGCCCTGCATGGGCAAAGCACTGAGGCCGAAGTACGCGAGATTCTGGCGGCCGCCGTCAAACCCCCCAGCCGCGTACTCTTGGGCGATGCCCTCGCAGCGTTGGGTCGCAAGGTGGGCTTGACCAATGAGGACGTGGCGGTCTTGCAGCAAGGCAAAGACCAAACGCCAGCACAGCCGCTGAGGTTTGAGTGATCGTTCTCGATACCAATGTCGTCTCTGACGCGATGAAGCCCGACCCGCATCCAGCGGTGAGGGCCTGGCTGAACGATCAGGTCGCCTCAACGCTGTATCTGCCCAGCGTCACCATCGCCGAATTGCTGTTTGGCATTGGCGCACTGCCAGCGGGCAAACGCAAGGACATGTTGGCACAGACCCTGGACGGACTGATGGGCTTGTTCAGAGACCGCATCTTGCCCTTTGATCTTGATGCCGCCCGACACTATGCCGCGTTGGCCGTGACAGCCAGACAAACGGGCCAGGGGTTTCCCACGCCAGACGGGTACATCGCCGCCATCGCAGTCTCGCGGGGCATCATCGTGGCGTCGCGAGATACCGCAACCTATGAGGCGGCGGGCGTGACGGTCATCAACCCTTGGGACTTGCAGCGTTGATCGGATTCAGATGTCCTGCCGGTGCCGCGTGCGCAGCAAAACAGCTAAGCCGATACCAGCCACCCCAATCAGCACCAGCGGAAAGCCCAGCCTGGGTGACCACTCGATCAGCGCGCCCGAGAACGATGAGGCGGCCAGGCCGCCCAGGGTGTAGGTGAGCACCAGCACGGCGGTGCTGTTGACCAGGGTGATGCCTTTTTCGCGGGCGCCGATGTCGATCATGGCCATGGTGTACAGGCTGCCGCCGGCACCGCCCCAGATGAACACAATCGGCCAGACCAGCCAGGGCGCCTGTGGCACCAGCGGCACCAGCGCGGCAGCGGCCAGGGTGACGCCGGCGCAGACCAGCATCACGCTGCGCCGGCCGCGGGCTTGGTCGTCAAAGCGGTCGGCCAGCAGGCCAGCGGGCAGCATGGTGAGCGCACTGCCCAGCCCGATGCAAGAAACCAGCAGCGCGGCCGTTGCGGCGCTCAACCCCAACGCCAGCCCGTAAAGCGGCAGGATGGAGGCCATGCCGCTCTCAAAAAAACCGCCCATAAAGCCGGCAAGCATGATGATGGGGTGCGCCAGCAGCGCGTGCCACACACCGCCCAAGCCGACGCGGGCGCTGTGCGCGTCGTCAGCCCGCGGCAGCGGCGGAATCAGCAGGCTCCAGGCCAGGCCGGTGAGCAAAAAGCCGATCACCCACCACAGCGCGTGCGGGTTGTCGGTGCCCAGCCAGGCCAAAACCGCCGGCCCGATGACGAAGGTGAAGCCGACCAGGGTCTCAAAAATGCCCACATAGCGGCCGCGCTGGCCTGGCGGCGAGAACTCGGCAATCAGCGCCTCGGCCAGCACCCAGCGTAGGCCCGCGGCCGCACCCGACACCAGCTTGAGCACAAACCACACCGCCAGCGCGTCGGTCAGCGCAAAACCGACGGCGGCCAAGGCGGGCAGGGCGGCGGCCAGCCACAGGGTGGCGCGTCGGCCCAGCCGCTGCGTCACGGCCGAGGCAAACGGCGTCACCAGGAACATGCCCAGGTAGCCGGTGGCGGCAAACAGGCCGGCCACCGAGGTGGACACGCCTGCTGTTTTGAGCTGAAACAGCAGCATGGGCAGCAGCATGAAGTAGCCAATCAGCTCGACAAAGGTCGAGCCAAAAATGCTCACCAGCCCGCGCGTGGCGCCTGCCGGGCGGGTCATGACTGGCGGCTCATGGCTGACGCGCCGCCAGCACGGTGGCGGCCACTTCGGCAAAGCCGGCGCCGCGCTCGGCCACCGTCACATAGCGCGGCAGGTGTGTGAGCTGCCCCGCCACGCCCAGGATATTGGCGACACCCACACTGTGAGCAAAGTGCTGGAACATCACCTGGTCGTTGGCCGAATCACCGACATAGGCCCACTGCGCCAGCTCGGCGTCCAGCTCACGCCGGTACAAGTGCTGCACGATCCAGCGCGCGCCCGAGAGTTTGTTGTGGCTGCCGTACCAGCCATTGATGTGGATGCTGCTGACGGTGGCCGTCATGCCCTCGGCCTGCATGATCTGCACCACCTGCGCGATTTGGACTGGCGCTAGGTGGTTGAACTCGCTGTGGTCGATGGCGATGTCGGTTTCACGCCCGGGCGAGTCTTGCGACAGAGTTGCGCCGGGGACCTCTCGCAGCAGGCGCTCGGCCACGGCCTGCATGCGTTGGAAGTTGCCAGCCCGTGTGGCGGCATCCTGTTGGTATATTTTTGATAGCAAACTATTCAATACTGGCGTGGCCTGGAGGCCGATTTGACTCCTAACAAACGCCACAGCGCCATTTTCTGCCACTATGGCATCCACGGGCCAAGTGTTGGCAAACGGCGCGCACCAGCCGATCGGCCGGCCCGTGATGGCGATCACCGCCATCCCAGCGGCTTGCAGGGCCTGCAGGGCCGCCAGCGCATCGGGCGTGATGGCGCCTTCGGTGGTCAGGGTGTCGTCAATGTCGGTGAACACGCCGGTCAAGGCGCGCCGATCGGCGGCCGGCCAGTGCTGCAGGGGGGTCATGGATGCCCGTTCAAGCCGGGCATGACGGAGTGGTGGGTCAGGCAGGGCATGACGGGGTGGTAGGTCAGGCCGGCCATGACGGGGTGGTGGGTTAGGCCAAGTCGGTTGTGTTTGTCTGTCATCCCCGTGAAAACGGGGATCCATGGATGCCCGGTCAAGCCGGGCATGACGGAGTGGTGGGTCAAGCTGGGCATGACGGAGTGATGGGGCATAACGGGGCGTAAGGGCGACTGGATCAACCCGCGCTGCCCAAAGCCAGCCCGGCGTGCTCGCGCAGCGGGTGGAAGTGGATTTTGGGGAAGCGCTCCTGCGCCAGCCGCACGTCGTAGGGCGAGGTGCACAGGTAGGCCAGGGTGTTGGCGGCGTCCAGCGCCATGCGCATCGGGTAGGCATCGCAAAAGGCTTTCAGCTCGGCCGGCGTGTCGGCCGTGATCCAGCGCGCGCCGGTGTACTGGCTGCCCTCCAGCCGGATGTCGGCGTCGTACTCGCCTTTCAGGCGGTGCTGCACCACCTCAAACTGCAGCTGCCCCACGGCGCCGAGCAGCATGTTGCCGCCCACCTCGGGCCGGAACACCTGGATGGCGCCTTCTTCACCCAGCTGGGCCAGGCCCTGCTGCAGTTGCTTGGTACGCAGCGGGTTTTTCAGCACCACGGTCATGAACAGCTCGGGCGCAAAAAACGGCAGGCCGGTGAACTGCAGGTTGACCGAGCCGTCGGTGATGGTGTCACCCAGTTGCACGCCGCCATGGGTGGTAAAGCCCACGATATCGCCGGCATAGGCCTCTTCCACCGCCTCACGCCGCTGGCTCATGAAGGTCACCACGCTGGTCGGGCGCAGCTCCTTGGCGGTGCGCATCACCTTGAGCTTCATGCCCGGCGTGTACTTGCCCGAGGCCATGCGCACAAAGGCAATGCGGTCACGGTGGTTGGCGTCCATATTGGCCTGCACCTTGAACACCACGCCCGAAAACGCGCTGTCTTCCGGCTGCACCGTCTTGACCACTGGTTGCCGGTTCACCACCAGCGAGCTCACCCGCGCCTGCGGCGCCGGCGCCAGGTCCACCAGCGCGTCCAGCACCTCCATCACCCCAAAATTGTTCACGCCCGAGCCAAAGAACACCGGCGTTTGCTTGCCCGCCAAAAAAGCCTCATGGTCCCAGACGGGGGATGCGCCGGTCGCCAGTTCCATGCTGTCCATGGCAGTTGCCCATTCGTGGCCAAAGCGCTGCAGCAGGTCGGCCTGCTCGGTCAGCGGCAGCGTGATGAAGTCTTGCGGCCGGCGTTCGCTGCCGCTCTCGAACACCGTCATGGCGTCGGTGCGCAGGTTGATGATGCCGCCAAACACCTTGCCCTGGCCCACCGGCCAAGTCATGGGCACGCAGGGCATGCCCAGCTCGCGCTCGATCTCGTCCAGAATATCCAGCGGCTCGCGCACCTCGCGGTCCATCTTGTTGACAAAGGTGATGATGGGCGTGTTGCGCTGGCGGCAAACCTCGATCAGCCGGCGCGTCTGAGCCTCCACGCCGTTGGCGGCGTCGATCACCATCAGTGCCGAATCGACGGCGGTCAGCACGCGGTAGGTGTCTTCAGAGAAGTCTTTGTGACCCGGCGTGTCCAGCAGGTTGATGACGTGGTCGCGGTACAGCATCTGCATGACCGAGCTGGCGACCGAGATGCCACGCTGCTTTTCAATCTCCATCCAGTCGCTGGTGGCGTGCCGGCTGGCCTTGCGCGCCTTCACCGAGCCAGCGATCTGGATCGCGCCCGAGAACAGCAGCAGCTTCTCGGTCAGCGTGGTTTTGCCGGCATCCGGGTGCGAGATGATGGCAAAGGTGCGGCGGCGGCGGGTTTCGGAGGCAAAGGACAAAGCGACGATCCGGTGGGCAAAGGGGTGATTTTAGTCGTCGCCTCAGGCGCTCAGCCCTAGGCTTAGCCCTGTACTTAGCTCTGTGCTTAGCCCTGCCGAATCCTCATGGCTTCAAGTTGCGGCAAGTCCAGCAAGCGAACGCGGGAGTAAGACAGTTCAATACAGCCCAGCGCTTGCAGGTTTTTAAGCTCACTGTTCAGGCTCTGACGCGAGATGCCCAGGGTGTCAGCCAGGCTGGCCTGTGAGATCTGCAGGTCGATGGGGCCGCTGTGGCTGCTGGGAATCTGGCCATACAGGGTGGCCATATTGAGCAGCACTTTGACCAGCTGGCCACCGATGGGCAGCAGGTTGCGGTCGGCCAGCAGGTCTTGTAGGCGGCGGGATCGCTGGCAAATCACGCGCAGCAGCTCAATGGCCAGGCCTGCGTTGTTTTGCATGGCGGTAAACAGGGCCTCCCCCGGCAACAGCACCACCTCGCTGTGGCCGAGCGAATTGGCGTCGTGAATGGCGGTGGATTGTTCGATCACCGGGATCAGGCCAAACACCTGGCCAGCCTGTAACTGCCCAAACACGTGGCGCCTGCCGGTGCGGCCGGTGATGCTCAGCGAGAGGCGCCCCTGCCTGACAATGTGCAGGTGTGACAGGGTGCGGCCGCGTCTGGCAATGGTCTCCTTGTCCTGAAAGCTCACCAGCCGGCTGGCCTGGACCAAGCCATGCAGGGCGTCATCTGGCAGGCTGGCCAGCCAGGGCACAAGGCGCAGGGTGCCTTTGATGGTCAGGGAGTCGTCGCTCATGGTTTTCCACTACGAAGCTTTGTCGGCTTTTAGACAGACGCAAACGGGGCCGCTCGCGAACACTCGGGCCCTTAACAAGCCTTGGAATGTCATGGCCAGTGTAAATCTTCAAGACGCCCCCAGCCAGGCCATGCTGCATGCCTTGTGGGCCAAGGCCTGGCCCGCAGGTCTACCCACCGCGCCGCAGTACCCGCTGGGCGAGCTGCCCTTGACCCGCTACCTGCGTCATTGGGCCACGGTGCAGCCTGATCACCCTGCCGTGATTTACTACGGCCACGTGCTGAGCTTTGCCGAGCTGGATCGGCTGAGCGATGCGATGGCCCGCTTGCTGCAGGCCATGGGTGTTGGTGCGGGCGACCGAGTGGCGGTGTTTCTGCCCAATTGCCCGCAGTTTCACCTGGCCTTTTACGGCATTCTCAAACTCGGTGCGGTGCATGTGCCGGTGGGGCCAATGTCCAAGTCCTACGAACTGCTGCACGAGTTGCAAGACAGCGGCGCCACGCTGTTGATCACGCTGGACGCCTTCATGCCGGTGGTTCGGCAGGTTAGGGCGCAAACCGAACTGAGCGCGGTGCTGGTGACCGGCTACGCCGATGTGCGGGCTGATGACCCGGTGTTGCCCCTGCCCGAGGCCATGCGCGCGCCACGGCAGCACTGTGACGATGCGGTCGAGCTGATGCCCGCACTGGCGCAGTGGCTGAGCGATGAACCCTGGCCTGCGGCAGAGTCGCTGGATGCGCTGGCCGCGCTCAACTACACCGGCGGCACCACCGGACTGCCCAAGGGCTGCATGCACACCCAGCGCGACATGCTCTACACCGCAGCAGCCAATTGCGGGGTGGCCATCCACAATGCGCCCGAGACGGTGTTTTTGAGCTTCTTTCTGCAATCGTGGATCGCCGGCGAAAACGGCGGCCTGATCTTTCATGTGTTTTGTGGCAAGCCACTGGTCCTGCTCTCGCGCTGGGACCCGGTGACCGTGTTGCAAGCGGTAGCGCACTACCGGGTGACGTCGATGGTGATGACGGTGGACTCCGCGCTGGAGCTGCTCGACCACCCGCAGTTCCAGACGCATGACCTGCGCTCATTGCGCCAGCCCCGGGTGGTGTCTTTCATGAAAAAACTCAGCCTGGGCGACCGCGTTCGCTGGCGAGAGCGCCAGGGCAGTAATTTGGTGGAGTCGGCCTGGGGCATGACAGAGACGCACACCTCGGACACCTTCACCACGGGCTTGCAGCAAGACGATTTTGACCTCAAGTCAACGCCCGTCTTTATCGGGCTGCCGGTGCCGGGCACCGAGTTCAGAATTTGTGATTTTGAGTCGCGGGCGGTATTGCCGCTGGGTGCCTCGGGTGAACTCTGCATCCGGACCCCGTCTTTGTTCAAGGGTTACTGGCGCCAACCGCAGGCCACTGCGGCAGTGCTGTCGGGCGACTGGTTCCATACCGGTGATATCGGCATGATCGATAGGGATGGCTTCCTGCACTACCTGGGTCGGCGCAAGGAGATGATCAAGGTCAAGGGCATGAGTGTGTTTCCGATGGAGATCGAAGCCGTTCTGGGTCGGCACGAGCTGGTGCTGGGCTCAGGCGTGGTGGCGCTGGCCGATGAGCGATACGGTGAACTGCCGGTGGCCTTTGTCCAGCTCAGGCCCGAGTGTGCCGTGCCCGATGTAGCGCAGCTGCTGCGCGCCTGGTGCGATGCCTGCATGGCCTCTTACAAAGTGCCGCAGCTGCGGCTGGTTGACCGCTTACCGGTCACGGCCACCGGCAAGGTGGACAAAAAGGTGCTGATGCAATGGCTGGCCGCCGAGGCCACTGCCCCGCCCACATGAGGCGCCTGGTTTTCAGGTGTAGACGGCTTGCAACAGCTTGAGTAACTGAGCTCTTTGCTTCACATCAAGCCGTGAGCAGGCACGGGCTTCGAGGTCGGTGGCCGTGCCTTCGGCCGCTTGCATGAGCTCTCGCCCCGCGGCGGTTGGGTGCAGGCCCGTGGCCCGCTTGTCGCTGGGGTGCGGCTGGCGCTCGATCAAGCCCCGCTTTTCCAGCGACTGGACCAGGCCCACCAGATTGGGCGGTTGGATGTTCAGTTCGGCGCAGAGCTGGCGCGAGGTGACGCCGGGGTTGTCCTTGATGACCGACATCACAGAAAAATCGACCGGGCGGAACCCATGCACCGCCATCTCGCGCACAAAGCTGTCAATGATGACCAAGGCCGCCCGGCGCGCGTTGTAGCCCACCAAAGTCCGCAGGAAGCGGGTGTCAACCGCCTCTGGGCTCACCGCTTCAGTCGGCTTGGTTCGCGGTGCCATGGTGGTGGCGCTGCATGGCGGCGGATCAGGATTCGGCGGTGAAGCCGATGGTCTTGATCAGCGGGCCCCAGCGGTCAAACTCGGCCTTTTGGCTGCGCGCCATGTCGTCCGCGCTGCCACCATAGGGAATCAGGCCGACCACGGTCAGCGAGTCGATCACGGCGCGGTCCTTGATGGCGGCATTGATGGCGGCATTGGCCGCGGCCACCACGTTGGCGGGTGTCTTGGCCGGGGCATGGAAGCCGAACCATTCTTCCACCGTCAACTCCGGGAAGCCCTGCTCGGCGAAGGTAGCCACCTCCGGCACAAAGGGTGAGCGGGCTTTGCCCGAGGTGGCGATGATGCGCAGCTTGCCGGCCTTGTGGTTGGCCACAAAGTCACCGTGCGGGGTCACCATGCTGGCGATCTGGCCGCCTACCACGTCGGTCACGCCGGGCACCGAGCCACGGTAAGGCACGTGCTTGAGGTCAACGTTGTTGTTGATCCCCAGCAGCGCGCCGATGAAGTGCGGTGTGGAGCCGGCAGCCGGCGAGCCGTAGCTGGCGTCTTTCGGGTTGGCCTTGGCCCAGGCCAGGTAGTCCTTCACGGTCTTGACCGTGGCGGGCACCAGCGGCCCCACGGCCAGGCCGTGATGGATCATGGAGGCAGTGCCCACCGTGACAAAGTCCTTGAACGGGTCGTAGCTCAGCTTGCTGTAGATGTGCGGGTACAGCGAGACCGCAGAGAACGGACCCATGGCCAGCGCCGAGCCGTCGGCGGGGGCTAATTTCAGGGCTTCCAGCGCAATGCGGCCGCCCGCGCCGGCGCGGGTCTCCACCACGCCGTTGTTCTTGGCGTAGCTGGTGCCGCCAAACTTGTCACCGACGCGGCGCGCGCAGATGTCGCCGGCGCTGCCGGCGGGGAAGCCGTAAAAGATCTTGACCTGTTCCACTGCTTGCGCAAAAGCAGGTGATGCGCCCAAGGCGCTCAACAAGGCGCTGCCGGCTGAAGCCTGGATGAATTGACGACGGGTGCTCATGGTGTGTCTCCTAGGGGTGGTTGTGATGAAGAAAAAAATCAGAGGCACAGGGCCTTGATGTCGGGGGGAACGGCAATGGCCTGGATGCGGTCCGGGTCACCCGGCACGCGTTGGCAGAAGGCCCGGGTCTCCGTGCCTTCGCAGATGAGCACATCGCCGCGTTTGACAATGTGCCGATGGATGAACACCTTGCTGCGCCACTCTTCCACACTGGTGTGAATCTGCAGCGTTTCACCATAGGTGGCCGGGCGATTGAACTTGGTGTGGATCTCCAGCAGCGGTGTGCCGATGATGCCGGTGGTCTTGACCAGCTCCCGCCAGGGCAGCACGCCACACTGGATAAAGAAGTTGAGCGAGGACGCGTCCATCCAGCGGGAGAAGTTGGGGAAAAACACAATGCCGGCCGGATCGCAATCGCCAAACATCACCTGCACGTCGTAGACAACGGTTTTTGACATGGTGGGTGCGCTCAGGCGGCCAGCGGGTTTTCAATCAGCAGGGCAATGCCCTGGCCACCGCCCACGCAGGCGCTGGCGATGCCGTAGCGCAGGCCGCTGCGGCGCAACTCGCGCGCCAGGGTGACGGTCAGGCGCACGCCGGTGGCGGCCAGCGGGTGGCCGAGCGCGATGGCCCCGCCATTCACATTGAGCCGGGCCATGTCCAGCCCAAGCTCTCGGCCCACGGCCAGGGTCTGCGCGCCCTGTGCCTCGTTGATCTCGAAACGGCCAATCTGGTCCAGCGTCAGGCCGGTGCGCGCCAGCAGCAGCCGGATCGCCGGGGCTGGGCCAATGCCCATAATTTCTGGCGGCACGCCCACCACAGCGGCGGCCACCACCCGCGCCAGCGGGCTCAGGCCCTGAGCCTTGGCGTAATCGCCCGATGTGACCACGCAGGCCGCGGCGCCGTCCACCAGCGCTGAGCTGTTGCCACCGGTTTGCACCCCGCCGGCATAGACCGGCCTGAGCTTGGCCAGCACCTCGGGCGGCGACAGGCGCGGGTGGCTGTCCTGTGTGACCTCGGTCAGCTTGCCCTGTAACTTGATGCCGCGCGTGGCGTAACCCGCCAGCTCAAACTGCTCGCTCACCACCGGCACGATTTCACCCGCCAGAAACCCCGACTGTTGCGCAGCCACGGCTTTGGCGAATGACTGGGATGCGAAGGCATCGACCTCTTCACGCCCAATGCCGTATTTCACCGCCAGTTTCTCGGCGGTCTGGATCATGTTGATGCCGGGCGCCGAGTCCTTCAGCGCCTCCCACATGTAGTCCTTAAAGCCCACGGGTGCCCCGAGCTTGAAGCCGGTGCGGTGGTCGAAGGCGGCAATCGGGTTGCGCGTCATGCTTTCGGTGCCCACCACCAGTGCCGCCTCGGCCGCGCCCGACTGGATTTGTTCGCCGGCCTGTCGGAACAGCTCAAAGCCGGTACCGCAGATGCGTTGGGCCATGAGGGCTGGCACCTCAACCGGTACGCCGGCATACAGGCCGATGTGGCGCGGCAAGACAAACTGGTCAAAGTCACCGGGCGCCATGTTGCCGGTGATCACCGTACCAATGTGTTCGGCCGCTACACCGGCCCGCGCCAGCGCCGCACGGGCTGCCTTGATGCCCAGGTCGGTGGGCGAGATGTGGCCAAGCGCGCCACAGTAGTCGACCATCGGGGTGCGAACGCCTTCGTGCATCCACACGTCAGCGAACGAATTGAAAAAACCTTTGTGTGTCATGACTGTTGCGTTCAAGGTGTGGGTGTGAGGCATCACACCGAGGGTTGGATGATGGTGTGCAGGCGGCCGTCATGCAGGGCGGCCACGGTGTCGGCGCGGTGCGCCAGCACGGCGCGCTGGTTGATCGAGCCCTTGTCGGTGATCTCGCCACGGTCGATGGTGGGCGCCTCCGACATCAGGCACAGCCGCGCAATGCGGTTGGCACTGCCGGTGGCACTTTGCGCCAAGGCATCGACCACTTTCTGGAAATGGGCCAGCACCGGGGCACTGGCCAACACATCGGCCAAGGGTGCATCGGCGCTCAGGCCGCTGAGTGTGCGCACTGCCGGGGTTGTGAACACCATGGCGCCGACTTCTTTCAAGTTGATGCCCGTCAGCACGGCGTCCTGAATGTAGGGCGCGCCTGCGGCGATGATCTTGCTGCGCAGCGGGCCCACGCTGACAAAGGTGCCGGTGGCGAGCTTGAAGTCTTCGGCAATCCGGCCATCGAACTTCAGACCCAGGTGCACGTCGGTCTCGTCGATCCACTTGACCGCGTCACCCGTGCAAAAAAAGCCTTCTTCATCCAACGAGGCGGCGGTGTCTTGTGGGTTGCGCCAGTAGCCGGGCGTGATGTTGGGGCCGCGGTACCGGACCTCGGTTTTGCCGTCTGTGTCGACCAGCTTTAACTCGAGCCCCGGTGCTGGCACACCCAGGTCGCCGGCCCGCACGTGCGGGTTGGTGATGAAAATGCCAAAGGGGCCGGATTCGGTCATGCCCAGGCCGGTGCCCATGACGATGCGTTGGCCGATTTCGCGCTCTTGGGATTGGTACAGGCTGTCCCAGATTGGCTGTGCCAGGGCCGCGCCGGCGTAGAAAAACATGTTGACCCGTGACAGCAGGTTTTTGCGCAGCACGTCATCGGTCTGCATGGCCAGCGCGATGGCTTCAAAGCCGGTGGGCACATTGAAATAGACCGTGGGGGCAATCTCCCGCAGATTGCGCAGGGTCTCGTGCACCAGCGCCGGTGTGGGCTTGCCGTCGTCGATGTACAGCGTGCCGCCGTGGTACAGCACCATGCCGACGTTGTGGTTGCCGCCAAAGGTGTGGTTCCAGGGCAGCCAGTCGACCAGCACCAGCGGTTGCTCGGCCAGCACCGGCATCGACTGCGCCATTTGCTGCTGGTTGGCACACCACATGCGTTGGGTGTTAATCACCGCCTTGGGTAGCTTGGTTGAGCCGCTGGTGAACAGAAACTTGACGATGGTGTCGGGGCCGGTGGCGGCCATGGCGGCGTCCACGGCGTCGGTAGCCGGGGTGTCGCACAGTTGCTGGAACGAGGTCGCTGTGCGGTCTGCCAACGCGCCGTCGGCCATCACCACTTCGGTCTCCAGGCCCACCGTGGCGGCGATGGCGCGGGCGTAGCGTGCATCAGAGGCGAACACCAGCCCGGGTGTCACGGTGCGCAGCACGTGCTTGAGCTTGTCGAAGTCCTGGCTGATCAGGGAGTAGGGCGGCGAGGTGGGCACATAGGGCACACCGGCAACCATGCACCCCAGCGCCAGCAGCGCGTGCTCCAGGCTGTTTTCGCTCAAGATCACCACCGGGCGTTCGGCGCTCAGGCCGCGGTTGATCAGGGCCTGCGCGATGCAGCGCGCGGTGTGCCAGGCCTGCGTGTAGTTGATGTGCTGCCAGTCGCCCAAGGTGCCATCGGCCAATTTGACGCGGCGCGCCATGAAGGTCTGCGCCGGCCGGGTCTGGGCCCATTGCTGCAGGCGGTCGGTCAAGCGCTCGGGGTAGGGCGCCAGGGCTTGCTCGGCCTGCAGGTAATACGTGCCGGCTTGGCCGTCGCGCAGGGTGACCCGCGTCACACCAAACTTGAGGGGGCGGAAGGACGTGGTGCTCATGGTGGCCTCAGCTTTTCTGCACCTTGGCGGCCTTGCCGTCTAAAAAGGCGCGCACTCGCGACTTGGCTTCGGGCGCCGCCTGGGCGATCGAGGCCATCAGGGCTTCGGTCAGGTAGCCGTGGTCGGCCGGTTGCTCGGCAATGCGGGGCAGGGCGTGCATCAGAGCAAAGTTGGTCAGCGGTGCGTTGCCCGCGATGCGTGTGGCCAGTTCCAGCGCCTTGTCCAGGCTCTGGCCCGCGGGTGTGAGGTATTGAGCAAAGCCCAGTCGCTCGCCATCTTGCGCGTTGTAGACGCGCCCGGTCAGCATCATGTCGGTCATGCGGGCGACACCGATCAGTTTAGGGATGCGCACCGAGCCACCACCACCGACAAAAATACCGCGGGTACCTTCGGGCAGTGCGTAAAAGGTGCTGTCGTCGGCCACACGAATGTGGCAGGCGCTGGCCAGCTCAAGCCCGCCACCCACCACCGCGCCATGCAAGGCCGCTATCACCGGGACGCGCCCAAATTGCACCGTATCTAGGGCCACGTGCCAGCTGCGCGAGTGGTGAATGCCTTCGCCGGCATCGCGCTCCTTCAGTTCTGACAAATCCAACCCGGCACAGAAGTGGTCGCCATCGCCACAAATCACGGCGGCGCCGGCCTGCTCTGGCAGGTTCTGAAAGACGTCGCGCAATGCTGCAATCAGTGCGTCGTTCAGGGCGTTGCGCTTGGCTGGCCGGCTAAGACGCACCAGGGCCACAGGCCCGCGCATCTCCAGGGTGATGCCGCTGGCGGTTGCACGGTCCAATATCGAGTTGCTTTGAAAGGTCATGCGAAGGGGGTTAAAACAGGAAAGGGGTAAAACAGCGGGTCAATCGCGTTTTAAGTTATTTTCTATAACCATATTGTCATTCTGGCTGCGAACTTGATGATTGGTATTTACCCTGTGTTTGGGTCTGGGGCGCCATAATTAGTGCGGCACCTGTACCGCCGCTGTTTTGGGAACCCCTATGTCTGAACCAACTGTCTTGTATGTCGAGCAGGGTGCTGTGGCCCTGCTGACCCTGAACCGCCCGATGGCGCTCAACAGCTTCACCCGCCAGATGCACCATGAGCTTTGGGCTGCGCTGGCTCAGGCTGAAGCCAACCAGGCCATCCGGGCGCTGGTCATCACGGGCGCTGGTCGGGCGTTCTGTGCTGGCGCCGATCTGGCGGAGTTTGACTTTGAGCCGGGGCCGGATCTGGTCGCCCGCGCAGACCCGGGCCCAGTGATCGATCAGGCCTTCAACCCGACAGTGCGGCGGCTGCAAAGCCTGCGCATACCCACGCTGGCGGCGGTCAACGGCGTGGCCGCAGGGGCGGGTGCCTCGCTGGCAATGACGTGTGACATCGCGATTGCCGCGCCCGGTGCCAGTTTTATCCAGGCCTTCAGCAAGATTGGCCTGGTGCCCGATGCGGGCGGCAGTTGGTTCCTGACCGAACGGCTCGGGCTGGCGCGTGCCATGGCGCTGGCCATGACTGGCGACAAGCTCAGCGCGATGCAGGCCCGCGACTGGGGCATGATCTGGGAAGTGGCTGATGACTGCCTGGCAGCTGCCCAGGCGATGGCGGCACGCTTGGCCGACATGCCCACGGCTGCTCTGGTGGCGACGCGGCACCTGCTGCGTGACAGCCACACCCGTACCCTGAACCAGCAGTTGGATGTGGAGCGTGACACCCAGTCCACCATGGGCCGCACCCATGATTACATTGAGGGGGTGATGGCCTTCCGCGAGAAACGCCCGGCCCGCTTCACGGGGCGTTAAGCCAGCGCCCGAGCAGGGGTTTGTCACGCGGCAGTAGTCGCCAGCTGGTGGCTCCGCGGGGCATCACCAAAGGCAATTCCAGCAGCCGCTGGTCACGTGCCACGCAGGCACTCACCTTGGTGGCTGTGCCGGCATAAAGCAGCACATCGTCCAGCTTGTTCATGCGCCAGCGAGTGGCCGCCTTGCCGGTACCTACCGTCAGACCCAGCCATTCATCACCCGCAGCAAAACCGGCCTGTTCGGCTGCACCGCCGCGCAGCACCGTTTTGACTTGAACCCCCGCACGCTCCGCCACCCGCAGACCCAGCGCTTGCGCCAGGGCCGCTGGTTCTTTGAGAACCTGGACGCCATGCTGCTCTAGCAAGGGCTGGATAGGTAACTCTGCCGTGCCGTGGACCCAACGCGCCAGTTCCTTGGCATAGGAACGCCCCGCCACGGCTTGCAACACTGCGGCCAGGTCGGACTGTGTCATCGGGCCGCCAGCGCAGCGTAGCCAGAGCCCGCGCATCACGTTGTCCAGGGCGCCCTTGCCCTCCTGGCGCAGCGTCAAGTCCAGGCACAGGGCAACCAGCGCGCCTTTGCTGTAGTAGCTGACGGTGGCATTGGGCGTGTTTTCGTCTTGCCGGTAGTATTTGACCCAGGCATCAAAACTGGCCTGCGCCACCGACTGAACCTTGCGCCCCGGCGTCTGCAGCACCTGGTTGACGGTTTTGCCCAACAGCTTGAGGTAGGTCGCGTCGTCGATCAGGCCAGCCCGGCGCAACAGGAGGTCGTCGTAGTAGCTGGTAAAGCCCTCAAAAAACCAGAGCAGCTCGGTGTAGTTTTCCTGGCTGTAGTCGTAGCGCGCAAATTCGGCTGGACGCAGTTGTTTGACGTTCCAAGTGTGGAAATACTCGTGGCTGATCAGGCCGAGCAGGGTGGTGTAGCCCTCGCTCAGCGGCAACACCGCACCTGATGCAGGTGCCGCGTCAGATTTGACCGGGCTGGCGTCTTTTCGCGGCAGGTCCTTACGGGTGCAGATCAGCGCTGTGGAGTTACGGTGCTCCAGGCCGCCGTAGCCATCGTCCACCGCATTGAGCATGAACAGGTAAGACGCATGAGGAGCTTGGCTGGCGGCTCGGCTGCCCGCGTGGCTGCGGTGCCAGAACCCAATAGCAGCCTCGCAAATCGCCTTGGTGTCGGCCAGCAGCCTTGCGCCGTCAAAGCTGGGTGGGGCTCCGGCCACCACAAACCGATGCGGGATGCCGCCCGCCACAAAACTGCCGGTCCAGAAGTCACCCATCTCTACCGGGCAGTCCACCAGTTCGTCGTAGTTAGCCGCGCGGTAGTGGCCAAAGCCTTTGCGGCCGATCTTGACCGGTGTGAGGCCCGTGGCAGCCTGCCAGCCCGGCAGGCCTGGGGCGGCAATCAAGTCAAGCTCATGCGGCGCGTCCTGCTGGCCATGCACTTGCAAAAAAAGGCTGCTGCCATTGAAGAAGCCGCGCTGGGTGTCGAGCCAGGCGGTGCGCACCGAGTTGTCCAAGGCGTAAACCTCATAGCTCAGCACCAACGGCTCGTCGGCGGCGCAGTGGGCCTGCCAATGGCACTTGTCCAGCTGGGTTAGCTGGACTGTTTGCCCGCCTTGCTGGCCTTGCAGCCGCTGCAGGTTCTTGGAGAATTCACGCACCAGGTAGCTGCCAGGGATCCAGACCGGCAGACTCAGGGTTTGCAATACCTGCGGCTTGGCAATCGTCAGGGTCACCTGGTAAAAATGAGCGTGCAGGTCCGCCAGCTGGACCTGGTAGCTGATGGCTGTCATGGAGTGGCCGTCTTGTTTTCGCTCAGGTGTTTTTCAACTTCAGCCGCGCCGATAGCTCCAGGCACGCGAGAGCCGTCGGCAAACACCAGGGTTGGCGTGCCGGTGATCTTGAACTTGCGGCCCACTTCCAGGTTGCGTGCGATGGCGCTGACGTCACAACTTGCTGCAGCCGGGGTTTGGTCGCGCACCATCCAGTCCTGCCAGGCTTTGACCCGGTCCTTGGCGCACCAGATGTTCTTGGACTTTTCGTTGGAGTCGGCGCTGAGGATGGGGTACAGAAACATATAGATGGTGACGTTGTTCACCTTTTGCAGATCGCGCTCAAAGCGCTTGCAATAGCCACAGTTCGGGTCTTCGAACACGGCCAGTCGGCGCTTGCCGTTGCCGCGCACAATGGTGAACGCGTCTTTGAGCGGCAGGGCGTCAAAGTTGATAGCGGTCAACTTGTCCACCCGCTCTTCGGTCAGGTTGCGCTTCTGTTTGGTGTCGATCAGGCTGCCCTGAAGCAAAAAATTGCCTTCAGCATCGGTGTAAAAAATCTCGGTGCCATTGACGCGCACCTCGTACAGCCCGGCCATCGGGCTTTTGCTGATTTCGTCGATCGCCTGGAACTGCGGGATGCGTTCGGCCAGGTTTTTGCGAATGGTGGCCTCTTGCGCACCAACGTTCAGGGCCAGGGTCAGCAGGCCAGCCCATAGGCTGGTGTGTTTCAGATTCATCATGGTGTGTCCAATGTTGGAGATTGATACCGTGGTCGCGGCTGTCAGGTCAGGCCCATGGCCCGGCGTGCCACCCATTGTTTGATCGGGCCGCTGCGCTCAAACCCATTCATGCCCCAGTTACGCAGGGTCTGCCAGGCGTTGCCGTCAAGGGCAAACAACTGTTGCAGCCCGTCCATGGCGGCACTCATGGGCAGCACCTCGGCTTTGCGGGCGCGTTCATAGCGGCGCAGCAGTTTGTGGTCGCCCAGTGTGCGCCAGTACTCACGCTTTTGCAAAATGTCGGCCAGCGTGGCGACATCGGCCAGGCCTAGGTTGAGCCCCTGCCCTGCGAGTGGGTGAACGGCGTGTGCCGCATCGCCGGCCAAGGCCCAGGCGCGACCATCGTGCTGCCCAATCCAGCGCTCGGCGCAGGACAGTTGCAGCGGCCAGGCTGCCCGCGCACTGCTGAGTGTCAAAAGGCCCAGGCTGGCGCCGCTGATGGCCTCCAATTCGGCGCAAAAATCAGCGGGCTCGGCTTGCAACAGGGCAGGGGCACGGTCGGCCTGCACCGACCAGACCATGGCGACCTCGGTGCCCAGCGGCCCGCCCAGTGGCAGAAAGGCCAAGATTTCGCCGCCCACAAACCATTGCCGCGCGGTTTGTCCATGCGGCAGGCTGCATTGCAGCCGTGCGGCAATGGCATGCTGGTGATAGCTTTGGGTCTGGTAGGTAACCCCCAGCTCGTCCCGGGTGCTGCTGGCGCGGCCTTCACAGATGACCGTCAGGGCGGCTGGCCGCGGCGCTTGCAGCAACTCGATCTGGGGCTGAAACCGGATCGCCTGCGCCAGCTGGGTCTCCAGCACGGGGACGTCCACGATCCAGGTCAGGCCGGGCACGTGCAAAGCCCCTGCCCCAAAACTCAGGTCGCCACCGGCGTCCCCCTTGACCTGCATGGCCCGCACTTCGGTGGCATGGCAGGGGTCTGGCCAGCAGCGCAGCGCATCGAGCAACTGGCGGGACCGTGCGTTCAGGGCATAGGCGCGTACATCAGCTGCAGCCGCGGGCCGATCCGGGGCGGCAGTGGGTGCGACCAACCCCACCCGCAAGCGCTCTCGCGCAAGCAGGAGGGCCAGGGTTTGCCCCACAATGCCACTGCCTCGAATGCAGATGTCTAAGGCTTGAGTCATGCGAGTCATTGTAGAAGGCGAGGCAAAATCGGTGGTCTGAACGCCCCGAATCCTGACTAACGCCTTGAGGTCATCCCTTGAACGACACCCTACTTTCCAGCAGCACCCTGACGGCCCGCATCGAGCAACTGCTGATCTACCCGGTCAAATCCTGCGCCGGCGTGGCGGTGCCCGAGGCACTGTTGACTGACACCGGGCTCGATCTGGATCGCGCCTGGATGGTGGTGGATGCCGAGGGCGAGTTTGTCACCCAGCGCGAGATGCCCCAGCTGGCGCTGGTGCAGCCACAGCTGAAAACCGATCATCTGGTGCTGCGCGCCCCCGGCATGCTGGCGCTGCACATCGTCATTGACCGGGTGGAGCAGCCGCTGACGGTGCGGGTTTGGGACGACCTGGTGCCGGCCTACGACCTGGGCGCGTTGGCGGGCCAGTGGATCACCGATTTTTTGGCGCAGCCGCACGCGGGCGATGCACGGCCGTCAGTCGGGCCCTGCCGGCTGGTGCGCTTTGACCCGGCGCACCGGCGCCTGTCCAGCCTGAAGTGGACCGGTGGCCTGGAGGCGCCCAACCAGTTCAGCGACGGCTACCCGTTGCTGGTGCTGAGCCAGGCTTCGCTCGACGGGCTAAACCAGCGGCTGCTGGCGGCGGGCGAGGAGCCGGCGGCAATGGCGCGCTTTCGGCCCAACATCGTGCTGTCGGGCCTGCAGGCGCATGATGAAGACCGGCTGGCCTGGTTGAATCTGGTTACCCCCAGCGGACCGGTGCGCTTGAAACTGGTCAAGCCCTGCCCACGCTGCCCGATTCCCAACATCGACCCGACCACTGCCCAGAGCCACCCGGCGGTGGGCGACGCGCTGCAGGCCTACCGCCAGGATGCGCGGGTGGGCGGCGCTGTCACCTTTGGCATGAATGCCATCGTGTGCGAGGGCGATGGCGTATCGCTCAGCGTCGGCCAAAACTTGCAGGGCGAACTGGACTTTGGCCAAGGCCAGTGACCGGGCAGCCGCAAAACCGGCTTCGCATACACTCCAACGCTTGTTTTCCAGAGGTATTCCATGAGTTTGAAGTGTGGCATCGTAGGCCTGCCCAACGTCGGTAAATCGACCCTGTTCAACGCGCTGACCAAGGCCGGCATCGCCGCCGAGAATTACCCGTTTTGCACCATCGAGCCCAATGTGGGCATTGTCGAGGTGCCCGACCCGCGCCTGCAGCAGCTGGCGGCCATCATCAGCCCTGAGCGCATCGTGCCGGCGATCGTGGAGTTTGTCGACATTGCCGGTCTGGTAGCGGGTGCCAGCACCGGCGAAGGCCTGGGCAACAAGTTTTTGGCGCACATCCGCGAGACCGACGCCATCATCAATGTGGTGCGCTGTTTTGAAGACGACAACGTGATCCACGTGGCCGGCAAGGTGGACCCGATCTCCGACATCGAGGTGATCCAGACCGAGCTCTGCCTGGCTGACCTGTCGGCAGTGGAGAAGGCGCTGCACCGCGTCACCAAAACCGCCCGCTCGGGTGACAAAGAGTCGATCAAACTGGTGGCCATTCTGGAGAAATGCCAGGCCGCCCTGAACGAGGCCAAGCCGGTCCGCACGCTGGATTTCAGCAAGGAGGAACTGCCCCTGCTCAAGCAGTTCTTTCTGATCACTGCCAAGCCAGCCATGTTTGTGGCCAACGTGGCTGAGGACGGCTTTACGAATAACCCGTTGCTGGATCGTCTCCAGGCCTTTGCCGCGGCCCAGAATGCCCCGGTGGTGGCAATTTGCGCCAAGCTCGAAGCCGAGATGAGCGAGATGAGCGACGACGACCGTCAGATGTTCTTGGAAGAGCTGGGCCAGAGCGAGCCCGGCCTGAACCGCCTGATCCGAGCTGCTTTTGGCCTGCTGGGCCTGCAAACCTACTTTACCGCCGGTGTCAAAGAGGTGCGCGCCTGGACCATCCACGTTGGCGACACCGGGCCACAAGCGGCCGGCGTGATCCACACCGATTTTGAAAAAGGCTACATCCGCGCCCAGACCATCGCCTTTGACGACTTCATCTCCTTCAAGGGTGAGCAGGGCGCCAAGGACGCCGGCAAGATGCGCGCCGAGGGTAAGGACTACGTCGTCAAAGATGGCGATGTGATGAACTTCCTGTTCAGTTCGTGAGCCCGGTGGCCGCCGCTGGCCCATCCGCCTGGACTTGGCTATGAACCCGCTGCAAACCGAACTGCGGCGCCTGTACCTGGCGCCCGAGGGACAGGTGCGCGCCCTGGTGCTGGAGCTGGCCCGGCCGGCCGACTGGAGCCTGCTGGCGCCGCTGTGGCGGGGCGTGCAAACCGAACTGGCCCTGCCGGCACCCGCCATTGCGGTGTCGGGTGTGGACGGCTACCAACTGTGGTTCTCGCTAGCCGAGCCGGTGCCAGCGCTGGAGGGGGCGGTGTTTCTGGACGCGCTGCGCCGGCATTACCTGGGCCCGGTGACGGCCAGTCGCATCAGCCTGGCCCCCTCACTGGTCGCGCCGGAAGCCCAGCCCACGTTGCCGGTGCCAGGCCAGCAGCAGGGCGCCAGCGACCATTGGTCGGCCTTTGTTGCGCCCGATCTGGCGCCCATCTTTGCCGACGAACCCTGGCTGGACCAGCCACCCAGCCCCGACGCCCAGGCCAGCGTGTTGGCGCGGCTGCAATCGATCCAACCCACTGCCTTTGCAGCCGCCTTGGCCCGGTTGAGCGCGGCCGCATCGCCCAAATTGCCGCTTGAGCCGCCAAGCCATTTGCCAAGCTACGCGCCCGCCACAGGGCAAGCACTGGCACCCAAGGACTTTTTGCTGGCAGTGATGCATGACCCGGCGGTAGCGCTGGCCCTGCGCATTGAGGCGGCCAAGGCGCTGTTGCCTTACCCCGGTTCATAGCTGGCGGACATTGCCAGAGGGGGTACTGTCATCCCCGACCCCTCCGTCATCCCCGACCTGATCGGGGATCCATGACTTCCTGGATTCCCGCTTTCGCGGGAATGACGGGGGCGGTGCGGGAATGACAGGGAATAAGCGGGAATGACGGGGAAGACGCGGACGATCAGACTGTTTGAGGCATCGCCATCTCACGCAGCACCCGGCTCCGAAAGGGTTCCGCAGTCAGTTCAGCGGGGAATCGGCTCACGGATTCAGGTATACAGTTTGATAAAAAAAACAAAAAATACGAAAAACGGCAAATTCAGAGCCTAAAGAAGGGGAGTGTATGAAGCGATTGCTTTTGTTTGTACTGATGGTGACGGCCTTTGTCTATTTTTGGCAGGTCTTCGACGAGATTCCGCTTCGCGTCATCGGGCAACCCACTTCTACCGGTTTGTTGCAGCGCGACAGGGAGGCCCCGTTTTTTGCTGGCCTCAGAGCGGCGACGAAAATCCCCTTTCAGGTTGTGTACCAGCCGGTGGATGCGCTCGCCATCAAAGATACTTTCCAGTTGAAAATGTTGAAGAGTGGCCAGTTTGACCTGGTGTCTCTGCGCTTTATTCAAAACGCAGAGCTGGAGCCCAGCCTGGCGGGGATTGACTTGGTCGGGATGATTCCGGACTACCGCGTGGCCCAAAAGGTCATCGCCGCCTATGCGGGGACGATCGACCGCAATCTTCAGGAAAAATTCAATGCAAAGCTGCTTGGGATCTGGTCGTTTGGCCCCCAGGAAATTTTCTGTAGCAAGCCGATCCAGCGCTTGGCAGACATCAAGGGTTTAAAGATCAGGATTGGTGGACCTGCCATGTCGCCATTCATCTCGGCGCTTGGCGGTGTACCTGCGGTGATTTCGTTTGAAGACACAAAAAACGCATTGGCTATCGGGCTTGTTGACTGCGCTATCACCAGCGCCGCATCTGCCAATACAGCGGGGTGGCTCGAGCATGCGAACCACAGCTTACCTCTGGCGGTGCAGTTTGGGCTCAATGGCTATGCCATTTCGCTGAGCAAGTGGAACGCACTGACCTTGAAGGACCAAGAGATTTTGCTAAGGACCTTTGCAGCCTATACGTCTGAGCTCTGGATATTCACTCAGGAGACTCAAGCGGAAGCCACCAGCTGCAATACTGGTGGTGAATGCAAGCGTGGTAATCGGTTCCAAGCCAAAGCAGTCCCGGTTGAGTCCCAGGATGTTGCTCTGATGCGTGACATCATGAGGCGCGTAGTGTTCCCTCAATGGGCTGAAAAATGCGAAAAACTGAGCCCGGGTTGTGCGCGTGAGTGGCAGGAAAAACTCTCCGCTGTCGTCGGGCAGTGAAATCCACTTTCTCCGCGATGGGTTCCCCACACGTTTCGGACACAAATGCCATGATCGCCAAGCTACTCACAGGTTTGTTCCGCAAGCATTCCCGGGGTACGGGTGCACTCCAGACGGTCGGTCTTTTGTCGGCCATGATCTTTCTGGTCAATTACACCTTTGAGGTGCTGGTCATCAATCGCTTATACCCGGCCGAACACGGGCTCATAGGTCTAATGCTGTTGGCGCTGTGCATATGGTCGATCGTTGAAGTCGGCATCATCAAATATAAGCAGACGCCCATCCCCCTGACCCTATTGGCCGTCGTATTGTGGGCTCAGTTGATGGTGGTGCTGGTCCGTCACACGCCACAGCGTCTCGAGGCCTTGGGTGTGCTCGCCAAAACCCCGGACGGCAGCCCAGTCAGTCTGGGTATGGTGGCGGTCTTCGGCCCGGTCTATGTGGTCATGATGCTGCTGATTGCGAAGTTGCTGATCAACGCTTTTTCCTACGCTGAATTTGAGCGTGCTGAGCAACTGGCGGATCAACTAGAGGTCAACAGTCTTGCTGAAGAGGAACTTCGCCTCAGTGAAGAGCGCTACCGGCTAATCGCAGAACGGGCGGGTGATGTGATCTGGACGGTGACGAAAGATGGCGCCACGACTTACGTCAGCCCGTCGGTTGAGCACCTCATCGGGTTCGCGCCCGCCGAGCTGATGCGAAGACCAATGGCCTCGGTTGTTGCGCCAAGCTCCCTCACGGCTGCAGATCAGGCCTTTTCGGCGGCCACGAGCCGCGTTCAGGGTGGCTTGCCTTTGGGCGTGGTACGAGGGGAGTTCGAACTCCGGCGCAAGGATCAGTCGACAGTGTGGTCCGAAACAAGCTCGTCTGCGCTGTATGACAGCGAGGGACGCGTGACGGGCATTGTTGGCGTCACACGTGACATCTCAGAACGCAAACACCTTGAAGCCAGCCTGGTCAGCGCCAAGGATGCAGCGGTGGCCGCTAATTTGGCCAAAAGCCGATTTCTGACCACCATGAGTCATGAAATTCGTACGCCTATGACCGGGCTGATGGGGCTGGCCAACGTGTTGACGCAAGCTGACATCACGGACGCAGAGCGGATTGAGTACGCCAACGTGATCGTTGACAGCGGGGAGAGGCTGATGACCATCATCAACAGCCTGTTGGATCTGTCCAAAATCGAGGCCAACAAGGTTGAACTTGAGCAGATTGCGTTGGACCCGGTCCTGATCTTGACGCAATCCCATAACCTTTTTATGCCCACGGCCAGTGACAAAGGCTTGGGTATGACGGTCCAGTGGCATAGCGACGGACTCGCCGCTTACACCGGCGACCCCCATAGGGTGACCCAGATGCTCTTCAACTTGGTCAATAACGCCCTGAAATTCACTCGGGCAGGGCTGGTCCGGATCGAAGGGCAAGAGCTTGAGCACAATGAATCAACGGCATTGCTTGAGTTTTCAGTGACCGACACGGGCTACGGCATTGCCAAGGACAAACTTGACTTGCTCTACCAGGACTTCTCACAAGAGAACAGTGCCATTAGCCGGAACTATGGTGGCAGCGGTTTGGGCTTATCCATCGTGCGGAAGTCGGCCGAGCTCATGGGCGGCACTGTCGGTGTTGAAAGTACCCTGGGCCAAGGCTCACGTTTTTGGTTTCGAATTCGGGTGACGCGATTGCCTGCGAACCCATAGCGTGATTTGTCGGGACTTTGGCGTTACGCTTGGCCTATGCCGCAGGACTTTGTTAGCCCCCGCCATCTGATCGACGCCGCACCCATCACCTGTGAGGGGCTGGCTGCGATGGCGCGCGGTGAGACGCGGTTTGCGTTTTCTCCGGCGGCCCTGCAGCGTTTGCAGGCCGACCGCGAGGTGGTCCAACGGCACATTAACAACGGCGCTCCGGTTTATGGCCTGAACACCGGCCTGGGTGGCAATCTGGCGTACCGCCTCGATGCCAGCGAGGTGGAGGCTTTTCAGGAGCAGGTGATCGTGGGCCGGATGATCGGCATGGGCCCACACTTGCCAATGGAAGTGGTCCGCGCTGCGCAACTCACGCGCCACGAATACATCGACGGCGAGGTATTCGCCATGGCCGGCGCGGAAGACCGGCACGTCACCGTGGCCGGCAATCTTTATATCACCCTGCGCAAGCACCTGCGCGGCAGCGCCTGCCGCACCTACATGAGTGACATGCGCCTGCATCTGGCCGCCGCCAACAGCTATTTCTACCCCGACGTGCTGGTGACCTGCAGTGCACTGGACCAGGCCAGCGCGATGGTAAAGAGTGAACCCAAGTTGATCGTGGAAGTGCTCTCGCTAACTACTGCGGTCTACGACCGAGGGTTGAAGTTCAGCCACTACCGCACACTGACAAGCCTGGAGGAATACGTGCTCGTGGATCTGGATACGCGTGCCTCGGACTGCTACCGCAAAGGTGCCGACGGGTTGTGGGTACTGCATCCGTTCGCCCGTGGCGAGGTCGTTGAACTGGTCAGTTTCGCATTGACGTTGACCGCTGCACAATTGTTTGCCGAGGTGGCCGAAGACTGATAGGCCGGTACGTTCTGCGTTGCGCGAAGTGCATCACACGCAGCCAAATGTTCAGCGGGTATGCTGGCGGGTACGATTTGCGCAGGAATCGAGTAAGTTATTTGATATTAACCACTTGCGGCACGACTTCCTGTGCAGCTCCTGAATCCACAGGCCTTCGCCAGAGCCTCTGCCCCCGGCTTGCGTATGAACCCGTTGTAAACCGAAATCCAGCGTCTGTATGCGGCACCTGAAGGCCAGGTGCGTGCCCTGGTGCTGGAACTGGCCCGGCCGGCCGACTGGGGCTTACTTGGCCCGCTTTGGCGCGGGCTCCAGGCGGACTTGGACTTGCCGGCGCCCGCCATTGCGGTCGCTGGTGTGGATGGCTACCAACTTTGGTTGTCGCTGGCGGAACCGGTGCCTGTGGCTAATGCTGCTGCATTTTTGGAGGCGCTGCGGGAGCATTACCTGGGTGCAGTGGCGCCAAAGCGCATCAGCCTCATGCCGTCGCTGGCAGGCCCTGCGACACAGCCGCAGCCGGTACCCAGTCAGCAGCCGGCCACAGGCTACTGGTCCGCTTTTGTGGCGCCAGATCTGGCCCCTATTTTTGCCGATGAGCCCTGGCTGGACCAGGCCCCTAGCCCTGAGGCCCAGGCCCATGTGCTGGCGCGGCTGCAGTCGATCAAACCCAACGCATTGGCGGCCGCCCTGGCCCGCCTGCAGCCGGCTGCCATGCCCGTGCCGCCAGCCGAGCTGCCCAGACCTACTCACCTGCTTACGCGTCTGATGCCAACGGCGAAGCTCTGACGCCCAAGGCTTTTTTGCTGGCGGTGATGCATGACCCAGCCGTAGCGCTGGGCCTGCGGATTGAGGCGGCCAAGGCACTTTTGCCTTACGCCGGTTCATAGCTGGCGGATATCGCGAGCGTGTACCGTCATCCCCGACCCCTCCGTCATCCCCGACCTGATCGGGGATCCATGACTTCCTGGATTCCCGCTTTCGCGGGAATGACGGGGCGGTGCGGGAATGACTAGATAGATCCGGGCAATCAGACCGTTTGGGGACCCGCTATCTCACGCAGCACCCAGCTCCGAAACGCCTCTGCAGCAGGGTGCGGTGGTCCGCTGGTGTTGAAAGTACCCTGGGTCAAGGTTCACGTTTTTGGTTTCGGATTCGGGTGAAGAGATTGCCTAAGAACCCATAGCGAGCTTTGCCATGACTTTGCCGTTACGCTTGCCATATGACCCAGAATGTTGTTACGCCCCCTTACCTGATCGATGCTGCGCCCATCACCTGCAATGAACTCGCTGCGTTGGCGCGCAGCGAGACCCGGTTTGCGTTTTCTCCGGCCGCGCTGCAGCGCTTGCAGACCGATCGCGAGGTGGTGCAGCGGCACATCGACAGCGGCGAGCCGGTTTATGGTCTGAACACCGGTCTGGGTGGCAATCTGGCGTACCGCATCGACGCCAGCGAGGTGGAGGCTTTTCAGGAGCAGGTGATCGTGGGCCGGATGATCGGCATGGGCCCACACTTGCCAATGGACGTGGTCCGCGCCGCGCAACTCGCGCGGGTGATCGGCTTTGCCCGAGGGGGCACGGGGGTCAGTCTTGAAGCGGCACAGGCCGCCATGCAACTGCTGGACCGGGGCGTGACGCCGGTGGTGCCTATGTTTGGCTCGATCGGCGCGGGTGATTTGGGCCTGTCAGCCCATCTGGCCGCGCCCGTCATCGGGCAGGGCGAGGCATTTTTTCAAGGCCATCGTTACCCAGGCGCGGCTGCGCTGCAAGCGGCCGGTCTTCACCCGGTGCGACTTCAGGCCAAGGACGGCCTGGGCTTGATCAATGCCAGCCCGGTCACGGCCGGGTACGCGGCCCTGGTGGCATCAGACCTTGCCGAACTGCTTCTTGTCGCCGCTTCGGTTGCCGCCCTGGCAGATGAGGGTTATGCGGCCAACCTGAGTGTGTTCGACCCACGCATTGCGGCGGCCCGGCCGGCGGGCGCGCAGGTGGCGGCAGCGGCGCTGTTCCGGGCGCTGCTGGCGGGCAGCAGCCTTTACGCTGCACCACCGCGCTCGATCCAGGACGCCTTGTCTTTTCGGACCATGGCGCAGTTGTTTGGCGCCACGCACGCCGCATTGGCCATGCTCAGCGACGCGGTGGAGTGTGAGGTCAACGGCATCTCAGACAGCCCGCTGGTGCTTGCGGCAGAGGGCGAAATGCTGTCGTCGCCCAATTTTCATCCGCCGATGATCGCGCTGGCTTTTGACAGCATGGCGATCGCTCTCACCCACCTGGCAACGGCATCGGTGCAGCGGGTGATCAAGCTGCAGAACCAGGCCTTGAGCGGGCTGCCCAAGTACCTGTCGCCTGTGGGTGGGGCCAGCGTGGGTTTCAATGCCATGCAAAAGACCGCGGCCGCCCTGCACGCTGAGATACGCCTCAAGGCCACGCCGGCCAGCCTGGACGCGGTGGTGGTGTCTGACACGGTGGAGGACCACGCCACCCATGCCCTGTTGTGTGTGCGTAAACTCGACGAGCAGATGCGTTTGCTGCGCCACCTGGTGGCTGTCGAGGCGCTGGTGGCGGCCCAAGCGCTTGACTTGCGGGGCCTGCTCACGCTGGGTGTCGGCACGCAGGTGGTGTTTGACGCCGTGCGATCCGCCGTGGCACCCCTGCAGGCAGACCGCCCCTGCGGCCCTGATGCGATGGCCGCGCAGGATGCCTTGTTTACAGACAAGGTGGTTGGGCAACTGCGCGCTGCGGTGAGCGTTGGCATGGCCGGCTACGCGCTGCGCGGTGCCTGACTTACACCGATAACCCGGGCCCAATTGACCGAACTTGAACCTTGACCATCATGAACCCCATCCACATCACCTACCTCAACGGCCCCGACATCGAGGCCCTCGCACTCACCGACGACGAGATCCTTCAGGCCATCGAGTCCAGCCTGGCGTCGCAGGGCCGTGGCGAATGTGTCATCGAGCCGCGCATGCACCTGGCGCCCAAGGCTGGCGTGGACGGGCACTTCAATGTGTTGCGCGGCGCCATTGGGGCGCCGATCAACCTGGCTGGTGTGAAGGTGGTGGGCGACTTTGTCGACAATTACAAGCAGGACTTGCCCTCTGAATTAGGGGTGCTCAACTTGTTCGACCCACGCACCGGCGTCCCGGTCGCCATCATCGATGCCTCCGCCATCACAGACATGCGCACCGGCGCGGTGACGGCCATTGGCGCCAAGTACCTGGCCCGCAAGAACAGCAAGGTGCTGGGTCATATCGGTGCCCGTGGCACCGCTTACTGGAACGTGCGGCTGCTCGACAAGTTGTTTGATTTCGACGAGATTCGCGTGCATTCGGCGCGGCCCGAGAGCCGCAACGCATTCGGCGAGCGGCTCTCCCAGGATCTGGGCAAACCGGTTCGGGTGTGTGACAACTGGCAAGACACCGTGGCGGGCGCCGACATTGTGGTTGAGGCCTCTCGCCTGCGCGAGCCCACACCGCTGCTGAAAACCGAATGGATCAAGCCAGGCGCTTTGGTGGTGCCATACGGGACCATGAGCGCGGTGGAGCTGAGCCTGACCGACATCATGTCTAAACTGGTTGTGGACGACTGGGGTCAGTGCAAAGGCGGGCAATTCGGGTCTTTGCGGGCCCATGTGGAGGCGGGAAAGTTGTCGGCACAGACTTTGCACGCCGAGATGGGTCAGGTGGTGGCGGGGCTCAAGGTAGGGCGCGAGAACGAGGCTGAAACCATTCTGTTCTGGCACCGGGGCCTGTCCTTGAGTGACATTGCGCTGGGTTATGCCCTGCTGCAGAAGGCGCAGGGGCTCGGTATCGGCCAGCGCTTGAGGTTTAGCTGAGTGCCGCTGACGGAAACACCCAAAGCAGCGCCGCCGTCATCAGCAGGTAGCGCATAAATTTGCCAATGCCCATGTACAGCAGGCAGGGCCAGAATGGCAGGCGCTGCCAGCCCGCCACAGCGCACAGCGGGTCCCCCAGGCCAGGTAGCCAGGCCAGCAGGCAGGCTTTGGGGCCGATGCGTTGCAGCCAGTCCAGCGCACGCACGTGGTGGGCGGAGTGTTGGTACTTGTCCACGACCCGGTGAGACGCCCAGCCCATCCCCCAGGTCACGGCGCCACCCAGCGTGTTGCCCGCTGTGGCCACCAGGATCACTGGCCAGAACATGGCGGGGTTGAGCTTGACCAAGCCGAACACCACTGGCTCTGAGCCCATCGGCAGCAGTGTGGCTGAGATGAACGACACCACAAATACCGTGCTCAGACCGAATTCTGGCAGCGCCAGCCAGGCCAGCAGGGGGGTGATCCAGGCGTCCATGTGGGCGCGAGTATAAGCAGGGCTTGCGTTGAGGTAGCGGGCTGTTATGCCAGCCCGAGCGTTTCGGTTGCTGAATTTTTGGGCAGTTAGAATGCCATTCACACCCTGCTTTCAGGGCCGATGCGCTTTGATTCTGCCCGCCGCCCACTACCTTTCGCCTGAATGAAACTTGGTCCTTTTCAGTTGCCCAACCGCTTGTTCGTAGCCCCGATGGCAGGGGTCACCGACAGGCCATTCCGGCAGCTTTGCAGACGCCTGGGGGCCGGCTATGCAGTGAGTGAGATGGTGACATCCCGGCCCGATCTATGGAACACGCCCAAAACTGCGCGCCGTGCCAACCACGATGGAGAGCCCGGGCCGATTGCGGTGCAAATCGCCGGCACCGAGCCGGGCATGATGGCCGATGCAGCGCGCTACAACATCGACCGGGGCGCCCAGATCATTGACATCAACATGGGTTGCCCAGCCAAGAAGGTTTGCAACAAGTGGGCTGGATCAGCCCTGATGCAGGACGAGACGTTGGCGATGAACATTGTGGCGGCTGTGGTGGCGGCCTGCGGCCCCCACGGCGTGCCGGTCACTTTGAAGATGCGCACCGGCTGGTGCCAGGCGCACAAAAATGCCGTGGCCCTGGCCATTGCCGCTGAACAAGCCGGTGTCCAGATGATTGCGGTACATGGCCGCACCCGGGAGCAGGGCTACCGGGGCCTCGCCGAATATGACACCGTGGCGGCGGTCAAGGCGGCCGTCAAGGTGCCGGTGGTGGCCAATGGCGACATTGACAGCCCCGAGCGGGCGCAGGCGGTGTTGGCAGCCACCGGCGCCGACGCGGTCATGGTTGGGCGGGCTGCGCAAGGCCGGCCATGGATTTTTCGTGAAATCGCCCATTTTTTGGCGACGGGTAAGCACCTGGCGCCTCCCCTCGTCGCTGAAGTGAGGCAGTTACTGCTGGAGCATCTGCACGACCATTACAGCCTGTATGGCGATTACCTGGGCGTTAGAACCGCTCGCAAGCACATCGCCTGGTACCTGCAAGACCTGCCGGGCAGCGACGATTTTCGGGACCGAATGAACCTGATGGACGACTGCGGGCAGCAACTGCTGGCTGTAGCCGGTTATTTTGAGCGACTCAACCAACAAATGGACCGGCTGCCCGCTGCGCGCGCGGTAGAACGGCCCAAGCTAGAGCCTCATCTGGAGACAACGCCATGAGCAAGCAATTGATTCAAGACTGTGTGCGCAGCAGCCTGGAGGGGTATCTGCGGGACCTGCAGGGCACCGAGCCAGACAGCATGTACGACATGCTGGTATCCGTGGTGGAGCGACCGTTGCTTGAAATTGTCATGCAGCACGCCGACCACAACCAATCGCGTGCCGCGCAGTGGCTGGGGCTCAACCGCAACACGCTGCGCAAGAAGCTGCTTGAGCACAAGCTGGTCGAATAGATGAACGCTCTCCTCTCGGTCTCCGACAAAACGGGCCTGTTGGCCTTCGCGCAAGCCTTGCACGCCTTAGGCGTCAAGCTGATTTCCACCGGAGGTACCGCCAAGCTGCTGGCCTCGCAGGGCTTGCCGGTGACCGAAGTGGCTGAACTCACGGGTTTCCCTGAGATGCTGGACGGGCGCGTCAAAACCCTGCACCCCAAAGTGCACGGCGGTCTGCTGGCCCGCCGTGACATGCCCGAGCACATGGCGGCGCTGGCCGCGCATGGCATTGACACCATTGACCTGCTGGTGGTCAACCTCTACCCCTTCGAGGCGACCGTGGCCCGGCCCGGTTGCAGCCTGGACGACGTCATAGAGAACATTGACATCGGCGGCCCAGCCATGGTGCGCAGTGGTGCCAAGAACTGGAAAGATGTGGGCGTGCTGACCGACGCCACCCAGTACCCCGCGGTGCTGGCGGAGTTGCAGGCAGACGGGCGTTTGTCAGACAAAACCCGGTTTGCTTTGGCCGTGGCGGCGTTCAACCGAATCAGCCAATACGACGGCGCCATCAGCGACTATCTGTCGGCCCTTGACTTGCCCGAAGACGGCAAGCCCCCGGTGCCGCAGCTGTTCCCAGGGCAGGCGAATGGCCGTTTCATCAAGCTGCAGGATTTGCGCTACGGCGAGAACCCGCACCAGCAGGCAGCTTTTTACCGTGACCTGGAGCCGGCGCCCGGCTCGCTGGTGACAGCGCATCAGCTGCAGGGCAAAGAGCTCTCCTATAACAACATCGCCGATGCCGATGCCGCTTGGGAGTGCGTGAAGAGCTTCGCGACGCCGGCCTGTGTCATCGTCAAACATGCCAACCCCTGCGGCGTGGCCCTGGGCGAACATGCCCTGGCGGCCTATGCCAGGGCATGGCAGACTGACCCGACCTCGGCATTTGGCGGCATCATTGCCCTTAATTGCTCGGTCGACGGGCCAGCCGCAACGCAAATTTCCAAGCAATTTGTCGAGGTGCTGATGGCCCCGCACTACACCCCCGAGGCGCTGGCCGTTTTGCAGAACAAGCCCAATGTGCGGGTGTTGCAGATAGCGCTGCCGCCTGGTGGCGATACCGCCTGGGCGCAAGGCCGCAACGCGATGGACGTCAAACGGGTGGGCTCGGGCCTGTTGATGCAGACCGCTGACAACCATCAGCTTCGCCTAGCCGATATGAAAGTGGTGACACGGCGTCAGCCCAGCCCGGAGCAGTTGCAGGACCTGCTGTTTGCCTGGACTGTGGCGCAGTATGTGAAGAGCAATGCGATTGTGTTTTGCAGCCAAGGCATGACCCTGGCGGTAGGCGCCGGGCAGATGAGCCGGCTCGACTCAGCCCGCATTGCCAGCATCAAGGCCGGCCATGCCGGCTTGAGCCTACAAGACGCTGTGGTTGCCAGCGACGCGTTTTTCCCGTTCCGTGACGGCTTGGACGTGGTGGTCGATGCAGGTGCCTGTTGCGTGATCCAGCCCGGCGGCAGCCTGCGCGACCAGGAGGTGATTGATGCGGCCGACGAACGCGGCGTGGCCATGGTGTTCAGCGGCGTTCGCCATTTCCGTCATTAAGCATCAAAAGTGCCTCCAGCCCTTATGGGCTGGACCTTTCTAGCTATTGAAAAAGTAGCAATAACCTGGCAGGACTGCTGCCCTTAACGCCAGTGCCGATGGCCGTTTTCGAGCGGGTATCCCCATTGAAGGTTGATGCCTACAGGCGGATGGTAGGGGCGCGCGTAATGGTTTCGTTGCGCCACAACATAACTGGGTCGTTCGACGATGATGACCTCTTGTGTCGTGACGGCCGGTTGGGCATAGGTGGCCACTGTCGCTGGGACTACTGTCGTTGCGCTGATCGGAGTGACCTGCAGTTTGACAAACGGCCCGGGGTCTTGCGGCATGGACACGGTGTACTGCTTGCCGTTGAACTCGTAGACCACGTTGTAGCTGACCGTGCGGTTCTCATAAAAAGTCTGGGTGCTGCAGCTTTGGACATTTTGCACTTGAGCGGTGGGCGCACCTTCAACCCGATCACCCAAAAGGGCACCGCCGACCAGGCCGAGCATGGTTGCCACGACTCGGCCAGCCCCGTCACCGATGTTGTTGCCAATGGCGCCGCCGGCAATCGCGCCCATGGCAGCGCCTGCGCCTGATTTCACCCCGGGGCTAGTCACCTGTTGGGTGGTGCAAACTTGGCGTGGTACGCCGATTTGCTGGATCACCGGTGTGGTGCTGATCACACGGCCGACCTCTTGAGCCATTGACAGGCCGCTTCCCAAGGCCAGCAGCAGGGGCAGAGCAACTTTTTTCATGGTGTCGTTCCTTCTTGAGTCCAATGTGTAAGAAGTTTAGGCCGGCACTGACCGTGCAGGTGTATCGGGGATGTAAAGGCCTGTAACAAATGCGGTGCGCCTCAGGCAGTGCCCATCAGGCGAAAGACCTCGGTGGCAGCACCAATCGTCTGCTCGATGTCGGCGTCGGTATGCGCGGCACTGACAAACCCAGCTTCGTACAGGGCGGGCGCAATGTAGACCCCACTGTCCAGCAGGCCGTGAAACAGCTGGTTGAAGCGCGCGCCGTTCGTGGTCATCACCTTCGGGTAGTTTTGCGGCAGCTCAGGCATCAGAAAGAAGCCGAACATGCCACCTTCGCTGTCGCCGCAAAAGGGCAGGCCTTGAGCGTCGGCCGCGGCCTGTAAGCCGGCCACCAGTTGGCGCGTCTTGCGGGCTAAATCGTCATAAAAACCGGGTTGGCTGATTTGATGCAGCGTGGCCAGGCCGCAGGCGGTGGCCACCGGGTTGCCCGACAGGGTTCCGGCCTGGTAGACCGCGCCCATCGGGGCCAGGTGTTCCATCACCGCCCGTTTGGCGCCGAAGGCTGCCAAAGGCATGCCGCCGCCAATGACCTTACCCATCACCGTCATGTCGGGCTCAAAGCCGGGCAGCGCCCGCGCATAGACACTTTGAGCGCCGCCCAGTGCGACCCTAAAGCCGGTCATCACCTCGTCAAACACCAGCAACGCCCCGTGCTCGGTGCAAAGTTCGCGGCAGCGCTTCATGAACGGCACTGAGGCCCGCACAAAATTCATGTTGCCGGCGATCGGCTCGATCATCAGGCAGGCGATGTCCTTGCCGTGCAGGGCAAAGGCTTCTTCCAGCTGGGCCACATGGTTGTACTCCAGCACCAGGGTGTGCTGCACCACCTCGGGCGGTACTCCGGCGCTGGTCGGGTTGCCAAATGTGGCCAGGCCCGAGCCGGCCTTGACCAGCAGGGCGTCAGCGTGGCCGTGGTAGCAACCTTCGAACTTGATCAGCTTGTTGCGGCCGGTGGCGCCACGGGCCAGGCGAATGGCGCTCATGGCGGCCTCGGTGCCCGAGCTCACGAGGCGGACCATGTCCATGGACGGCACCCGCGCCAGGATGGCCTCGGCCAGTTCCACCTCACGCTCGGTCGGTGCCCCAAAAGAGAAGCCGTCCAGCACGGCTTTTTGCACGGCTTCCACCACGGCCGGGTGACCATGGCCCAGGATCATGGGCCCCCAGGAGCCAATGTAATCAATATAGCGCTGGTCGTTGGCATCCCAAAAATAGGCGCCCTGAGCCCGTTTGATAAAGCGCGGTGTGCCACCGACAGCCTTGAAGGCCCGCACAGGTGAGTTCACGCCGCCGGGGATCACGTGCCGAGCACGTTCAAACAGGGTCTGGTTCTGGTCGTGTTGTTGGGTCATAGGGGTCCGTTGAGAGGAAGTGGGGCTGCAGAATTTTCGTCGATCTCGATCTCGATCTCGGCCTCGATGTCGGTCTGTGGGTCGTCCGGCGTGTCATCGTCGGACTGGGCCCAGAACATGCGGTCTGGCACCAAGTGGCCCATGCCAGGCCGAAAGCCGCTGTCCAGGCAGCGGTCCAGGTAACACAGCGCTTCAGAGGCGGCTTCGGCCAGCGTGCTGCCGCTGGCCAGCAGCGCCGCCAGGGCCGCCGACAAGGTGTCTCCAGCGCCAGAAAAAACGGCTTCAAAACGCTCAAACTTTTCACTGGCCACCACCGCATTGGGCGTGGCCAGCACGTTGTCGATGAACTGGTCTGGCAACGCGATGCCCGTCACCAGCGTGTAGGGCACACCCAATTCATGGGCTGCGCGGGCGATGTCGCGAGCGCCGGGGCTGCGTTCCGTGCTCCAGTCGGGCAGCAGCCAGCGCCACAGCGTGCTGTGGCTGCCGACCAGGACGGTGGTCTGTGGCAAGACCAGTTCCTTGAAGGCGTCCAGGTAATCGTCAATACGTTGTTCATCCCACCAGGCCAGGCTGGGCATATAGGCCACCAGCGGCGTCTCCGGGTAGTCGGCAGACACACCCGCTACGGCGCTGAGGTTGTCTGGCGAACCGACAAAGCCGACCTTGATGACTTGCACCGCCACGTCTTCAAGGACAGCCCGGGCCTGTTCGCTGACCGCTTCTTCGTCAATCGAAAAATAGCCAAAGATTTGTGCTGTGTCCCGGGCGTAAGCGCCAGTCACGACTGGTAGCGCGTGCGCACCCACCGAGGCGATCGCCGTGATGTCGGCCGATAGGCCCCCTGTGCCGCTGGGGTCGCTGGCATTGAACACCAACACGCAGGCCGGCCCAGCCATCTCGTCAGGGTCGGCCAGGGCAGCGGCGGGGTCGGCGGTGAGGGTAGCGGGCATGGGCGAAAAGCGACAGTTCTTCGGACAGAATGGAGCACGTGGTGGCGTGCGATTCAGATCTCGCCAAAGCCCATTTTGTTTATTGATCTGAATTCTATGCGAAGGCTTTTTGTGGAAGAGACCCAAACCTGGATGTGCCTGATTTGCGGCTGGATCTATGACGAGGCGTTGGGTGATCCCGATACTGGCATTGCCCCCGGCACCCGGTGGGCCGACGTGCCGCTGAACTGGACCTGTCCCGAGTGCGCTGCTCGCAAGGAAGATTTCGAACTGGTCCAGATCTGAGTCCGCCAGGGACTGCGCCAGACTGCTCGCCTTCGCCATGCCGGTCATGTCCCCCGCAAATCCCGGCGCCGTTAATTATGGTCCTCAGACCCGTGCCCGCATGGACGCGCTGGTGCTCAACATCATTCGTTCGGCCGATGCAAGTGCAGCGGCCGGCCTGCGTGAGCTGAGCCTGGGTCTGGCCGACACTGAGCAGCGTGCCCCTGAGCGGTATTTCTGGTCCGTTTGCGCGACGTTTTTTGAAGCCTTGGCGACGGGCCTGAGTACTCTGGATGTTGCCGACAAGCGACTGGCAGCGCAAACCTTGCGCGTGTACATGCAGTTGGCGCGAGGGGAGACCCCACTGTGGGACGAGCTCTTGCCCCCTTGCTGGCCGCTTGCGCCGAGCGAGATCCCGCCGCCGGCCAGGCGACGCCCGCCACCGAGGCACTGGCCTCAGAGCCCTTGCGGCTGTTGTCGGGTGGCGACGCTGCTGATGCCCAGGACAGGGTTCGGGTGATTGGCGAGCTAGAGGTGGACATCGCGGCCCACAACCTGTTTTTGAATGATGCCGATGAACTGTCGCGGCAGTTGTTGTTGGACCTCACGGAGTGGACCTTGGAGCCGCATCGGGCGGTGTCGGACAGCACCATTGCGTTGGCCCATGGTCTGTCGGCGGCGGCCCAGCAGATCGGGTTTGCTGACCTGGCCGGTTTTGCCGCTTCCCTGGCCCAGGTTCTGCGCCATGTGCAGCCGGGATTCCCTCTGGTGCCCGAGGATGGGGAGATGTTTCTGGCCGCGGCGGAAGCCGTGCGCCGGCTGCTGCACCAATTTGCTGCGGGCTTCCTCAAGCAGCCCGAGCCGGCCATGGTCCAGGCGCTGGTGCAGCGTCTGACCAGGCCAGCCTCACTCCACCTTGGCAAAGAGTGGAGCGCTCTGCTGTCTACCCTTGGCAGCGCCCTGCGCCAGTGGACAGCGCGACCCGACAACCGCAGTGCCGGCCTGGAGGTGATCCGTATCGTGGCTCAGGTACAAGATCTCGCACGCCAGCTCGGCAACCAGGCCTTGCTGATGGCCGCCCACCAAATGACCGAGCATGCGCAGGCCCTGGACCAGGCTGATTTGGCGCCTGGTCTGACGTCGCAGCTCCAGGCCGATGCGCAACGCCTTCAGGTGGCGGGCAAGGCTTTTTTCACCACGGCGTAGCGCGCCAGCGTCCGCTCCCGTGCCTCGTCGTGTGCCACCACTGGTGCCGGGTAATCATGCCCGAGGCGCACTCCGGCCATTTGCAGCTCCAGCGGCTTGGCGGTCCAGGGCGCATGCAATACCTTGGTTGGGAGCTGGGCCAGCTGCGGCAAATAGCGTCGTATGAACTTGCCTTCGGGGTCAAACCGCTCGCTCTGGCTGACCGGGTTGAAGATCCGGAAGTAGGGCTGGGCGTCACAGCCGCTGGAGCTGACCCACTGCCAGCCGCCGTTGTTGGCCGACAGGTCAAAGTCATTCAGGTGGGTGGCGAAATAACGCTCCCCCCAGCGCCAGTCAATGCCCAGGTCTTTCACCAGGAAACTGCCCACCACCATGCGCAGCCGGTTGTGCATGTAGCCGGTCTGGTTGATTTGCGCCATCGCCGCGTCCACCAGCGGGTAGCCGGTACGGCCGTCGCACCAGGCGGCAAACAATGTCTGCGCCCGCTCTCCTTTTTCCCAGGCGATGGCGTCATAGGCCGGCTTGAAGGCGCCTTTCGCCACGTGCGGGAAATTGGCCAGAATTTGCGCGTAGAAGTCACGCCAGATCAGCTCACCCAACCAAACTGCGGCGCCACGGCTGCCTTGGCGCTGGCGCGGCAGCGCCAGTAAGGCGAGCTCGCGCACCGAAATGGTGCCAAAACGCAGGTGCACACTCAGGTAGCTTGGCCCTTTGACAGCCGGAAAGTCGCGGGTCTCGTCGTACGCGTCGATGCGGTCCAAGAAATCGGTGAGTAGGGCTTGTGCACCCGAGCTGCCGGTGGGAATCTTGAGATCCCGCAAATTGCTGGTCGCAAAGCCCAGGTCAGCCAGGTTGGGTACTGGTTGTTGTAACTCGGCAGGCCGTGGCGCCAGCGCCGAGGCCAGCGGCGCCGGGTCGTGTTGACGCAGATGCGCCGGTGTGACGCTGGCCAGCCAGTTGTTCTTGTAGGGCGTGAAGACGCCGTAGGGTGCGCCGGCCTGGGTCAGGATGTCGCGTCGCTCAAACACCACATGGTCCTTGCAGGTCTGCAGCAGCACGCCAAGCTCAGCCAGTGCGCCGCGAACCTGGGCGTCCCGAGCCAATGATTGCGGTTCGTCGTCGTGTGCCGCAAATACCGCCTGTACCTGCAGGGTTTTGGCCAAGGCCAGCAATTCGGTGCCAGCCGCGCCGTGGCGCACGATCAGGCCCGCGCCCGGTTGGGCGGCGAGTTCGCGCAGCTTGGTGTCCAGCTCACACAGCGACTCACGGATAAATTCGACCCGCCGGTCCACACGCGGCAGTGGGTCGAGGATGTCTTTGTCAAACACAAACACGCAGTGCACCCGACGGCAGGCCTGCAGCGCCAGGCACAGGGCGGCGTTGTCGCTCACCCGCAGATCGCGACGGAACCACATCAAGCCGGTATCAAATCGTTTGCCCATGTTCACCGCTAAAATTGTTGAATGCGCGGAGATTTTGCCCTGACCAACCTGACCAACCATTTCCTGATCGCCATGCCAGGATTGCAGGATGCGGTATTTGCCCGAAGTGTGGTCTACCTCTGCGAGCACAACGAGCGTGGCGCGCTTGGCCTGGTGATCAACAAACCCTGCGACATTGACATGCGCCGACTGTTTGAAAAGGTCGACCTGCCGCTGCACCGCGAAGATTTGTCGACAGCTCCGGTGTTCCAGGGTGGGCCCGTTCAGACCGAACGCGGTTTTGTGCTGCATGAGTCTATTTTTGGTGCGACCGATCAGACCATCGCGCCGGTGTACGCCTCCACCATGAGCATTCCGGGCGGCCTGGAGATGACCACCTCCAAGGACGTTCTGGAGGCCATCTCCACGGGCTCCGGGCCACGCAGGGTGCTGGTGTCGCTGGGTTACTCGGCCTGGGCCGAAGGGCAACTTGAGTCTGAGCTGTCGGACAACAGCTGGCTCACCGTGGCGGCAAATCCCAGCGTGATTTTTGACACGCCAGTGGCCGAGCGTTACGACCGAGCGCTGAAACTGCTCGGGCTGGAAGCCTGGATGCTGTCGCCCGACGTGGGCCACGCATGAGCCAGGCTGCGGCGCTGGCCCAGCCAGTGGTGGTGGCCGCGGCCTTACAAACTTTTTTGGGCGTGGACTTTGGTGAAAAACGCACCGGCCTGGCGCTGGGCAACCGGCTCTTGCGCACGGCGCAACCGCATGGCACGGTGCAGGCCGAGGGCGACGCCCGCTTTGTGGCCATTGCCAAGGTGCTGCGCGAGTGGCAACCCGACGCGCTGGTGGTGGGCGTGCCGTTTCACCCGGATGGTCAGGCCCATGAGAACACCCGCCGCGCCCGGCGCTTTGCCCGCCAGTTGCACGGCCGCTTTCAGCTGCCAGTGTTTGAGGTGGACGAGCGCTACAGCACCACCGAGGCGCTGTCTGCCGGCGCCAAGGATGCCGACGCGGCAGCGGCCTGCATCATTCTGGAACAGTTTTTGAGGAGCCTGCCATGAGCAGTCTGACGCTGGACGCCGAGGCCCTGTACCTGGCGTTGCTGGCAGGGGTGCGCAGTATTTTTCGGCCAGGCATGCGCCTGGTGGGCGTGACATCGGGCGGCGCCTGGCTGGCCGAGCGGCTGCAACGCGATTTGCAGCTGGACGGCCCGCCCGGCATCATTTCGTCGGCCTTGCACCGCGACGATTTTTCGCGTCGCGGCATGACTGCCGCCGCCCAAACCCGCATTCCTTTTGATGTCAAAGACGCCCATATTCTGCTGGTGGATGACGTGCTTTACACCGGCCGCACCCTGCGCGCTGTGATCAACGAGCTGTTTGACTTTGGCCGTCCGGCCAGTGTGCAACTGGCGGTGCTGGTGGACCGGGGTGGGCGCGAGCTGCCGGTGCAGGCCGAGGTCTGTGCCGCACGCGTGGTGCTGGCCCCCAGCCAGTCGCTGGCGCTGGCCCGCGATGCTGCCGGCGTCTTCAGCTTTGAAGTGGAGGCGCGCTAGCCATGCTGTCCCGCCGCAACCCGCAGCTCAACGCCCATGGGGAGCTGATCCACCTGCTCTCGATCGAAGGCCTGCCCAAAAGCATCCTGACCCAGGTGCTCGACACCGCCGCCAACTTTGTCAGCGTGAACGACCGCGAGGTCAAAAAAGTGCCACTTCTGCGCGGCAAAAGCGTGTTCAACCTGTTCTTTGAGAACTCAACCCGGACCCGCACCACCTTTGAGATTGCCGCCACGCGCCTGAGCGCCGACGTCATCAACCTGGACATTGCCCGCTCCTCAGCGTCCAAGGGCGAGTCCTTGCTTGACACCATTGCCAACCTGAGCGCCATGGCGGCCGACCTGTTCGTGGTGCGGCACAGCGAGTCGGGCGCGCCCTACCTGATTGCCCAGCACGTGGCGCCCCATGTGCATGTGATCAACGCCGGAGACGGCCGCCACGCCCACCCGACCCAGGGGCTGCTGGACATGTACACCATCCGGCATTACAAGAAAGACTTTGCCAACCTGACCGTGGCCATCGTCGGCGACGTGCTGCACTCGCGCGTGGCGCGCTCCGACATCCATGCCCTGACCACGCTCGGCTGCGCCGAGGTGCGGGTGGTCGGCCCCAAGACCCTGGTGCCGGCTGATTTGGCGCCCATGGGCGTGCGGGTCTGCCACACGCTGGAGGAGGGCATCCGCGACTGCGACGTGGTCATCATGCTGCGCCTGCAAAACGAGCGCATGAGTGGCGCGCTGCTGCCCTCGAGCCAAGAGTTTTTCAAAAGCTTCGGCCTGACGCCCGAAAAGCTGCAACTGGCGCGGCCGGACGCGATCGTGATGCACCCGGGGCCGATCAACCGCGGGGTTGAGATTGACTCGGCGGTGGTGGACGGCGTGCAGAGCGTGATCCTGCCGCAAGTCACTTTTGGCATTGCAGTGCGCATGGCGGTGATGAGCATTGTGGCCGGCAATGACGCCTGAGGCCGGCAGCCCCGCACGAGGAATGACACCAACATGAACATGCTGATCAGCGGCGGCCGGGTGATCGACCCGGCCTCGGGTTTTGACGAAATTACCGATGTAGCCCTTGTCAATGCTGAGGTTGTAGCTATTAAAAATATAGCGACTGACTTCCGCCCAGACCAAGTCATTGATGCCCGCGGCTGCATCGTGGTGCCCGGCCTGGTCGACCTGGCGGTGCGCCTGCGCGAGCCCGGCCATGAGCATGCGCGCATGCTGCAGTCGGAACTGGCCGCCGCCGTGGCCGGTGGCGTGACGCGGCTGGTTTGCCCACCCGACACCGACCCGGTGCTAGACGAGCCCGGCCTGGTGGAGATGCTGCGCCACCGTGCCGAAACCCTGAATTTGGCCCAGGTGCACCCCTTGGGCGCCCTGACCCGCAACCTGGCCGGCGAGACCCTGACCGAAATGGTGGCCCTGAGCGAGGCCGGCTGCGTCGCCTTCAGCCAGGCCGAAGTGCCGCTGGCCAACACCCAGGTGTTGCAACGCGCCTTCCAGTACGCCAGCACTTTTGATTACGCCGTCTGGCTGCGGCCGCAGGACTACCACCTGGGCCGTGGCGTGGCCGCCAGCGGCGCCCTGGCCACCCGCATGGGCCTGAGCGGCGTGCCAGTGGCGGCGGAGACCATCGCCCTGTACACCATTTTTGAGCTGATGAAAGCCACCGGCGCCCGCGTGCACCTGTGCCGGCTGAGCAGCGCCGCTGGCGTGGCGCTGGTGCGCCAGGCCAAGCTCGACGGTCTGCGGGTCAGTTGCGACGTCAGCATCAACTCGCTGCACCTGACCGATGTCGACCTGGGCTACTTTGACAGCCGAGCCCGCCTGAACCCGCCACTGCGCCAGCAGCGCGACCGCGAGGCGCTGCAGGCCGGTCTGGCCGATGGCACCATCGATGCCCTGGTGTCCGACCACACGCCGGTGGATGACGATGCCAAAGCCCTGCCCTTTGCCGAGAGCGAGGCGGGCGCCACTGGCCTGGAACTGTTGCTGAGCCTGGCGCTCAAATGGGGCCAGCAGCGCGGCCTGGGCCTGGCGCAGACGCTGGCCACAGTCAGCAGCGGGCCGGCCCAGGTGCTGGGCAGCGCCCTTGGGCCGCAAGGCACCCATGCCGGGCGCCTGGTGGTCGGAGCGGTGGCTGATCTCTGCGTGTTTGACCCGGCCGCCGCCTGGACGGTAGACGCCGGGCACCTGCGCAGTCAGGGTAAACACACGCCGTTCTCCGGCTACGAGTTACCGGGTTGTGTTCGTTACACCATTGTGGGCGGGCGAGTGGCTTTTCAGGCAGCTTGAGGGTTGCTGCTTTGTTATAGCTGGCCACGCGATTCGAGCTGTATTGGCGAGCACAGTGGGCGTCCATACCGGCTGGCTTGCGCGCTCGCGGTTCGAGGTGTTGGCGCACTACCGGGGCTGGCGTTAACACCGGTTCCGCGAACCTCCTTTGTGGCAACCGCGAATTGGCTTCAGCCCGCCGGTATGGCCACCCACTGCGCCAGCGAGCAGATGAGCGCGGGGCAGGGCAGTCCGGACTTCCTGATGGGCGTACCGACGCTATTCGCAAGCCTGTCGGGTGGCTGTGGCGACAGGCCGGAGCTCATTTGCGGTTGCCACAGAGTTGGCTGACTATCGTGGTGTTGACGCCAGCCGAGGTGGCCAACCTACACCTCGAGCCGCGAGCGCGCAGGCCAGGCGTCACGGACGCCCGGCGGGCCAGCCTTGGTGGCGACGTTCTTTGCGAGCACAGTGGGCGTCCACACCGTCGGGCTTACGCGCTCGCGGTTCGAGGTGTAGGCGCGTTACCGTGGCTGGCTTTAACACCGCTGCCTCGTACGGCCTCTGTGGCAACCGCGAATTGGCTTCAGCCCGCCGGTATGGCCACCCACTGCGCCAGCGAGTAGATTTGACCGGGGCGGGCCAGCCTAGGTGGCCGCGTGAGAAAAGGGGCTCTGCAATTCAACAAAAATATATAGAGAATATGCCTCCAGCCCTTGCTATATATAGGGTTTTAGCTATCTAAGTTGTAGCAAAAAGCATGGATACCCGCCTGCGCGGGTATGACGACCGGTGGGTCGAACTGGAATGACGAGCTGAGGGCCTGCGCGGGTATGACGACTTGGGGGCTGTGCGCTAACTTTGCGGTACTGGTGCCGGCGCGCCAGCCGTGGGGGCCTGTGCACAGGCCAGGTCGCAGGGTAGGTGGCAGAGTTTGCCGCCGGTGGCGGGGCAGAGGCCGTTGAAGGTGACCACGTGGTCGACCTGGGCTCGGATGCCGATCCACTCGCCGATTTTGTGGTCGTGGTGGCTGGGCACATGGGCCATCACCGTTTCGCCGCTGGCCAAGCGCAGGGTGTACAGAAAATCGGCACCCCGGAAGGCCTTGCGTGTGATCTGGGCTTTGACCGGGGCGTCGTCGTCGTGCACGATGTCGTCGGCGCGCAGCAGCACATCGCAAGCGCCTTCAGCAAAGGCGCCCGGCAATGGGCATTCGGCCACGTCGGTCAGGTCACCCAGCGGGGTTTGCACCACCACATGCTGGTCGATCTCACGGATGGTGGCGGGCGCAAACACGCCGTGGCCGATGAACTCAGCGACAAAGCGCGAGGCCGGTCGGTGGTACAGGGTGTAGGCGTCGTCCCACTGGTGCAACTGACCTTGGTGCATCACCCCGATGGTGTCGCCAATGGCAAAGGCCTCCAACTGGTCGTGCGTCACAAACAGCGCGGTGGTGTTGGCGGCTTTCAGAATGCTGCGGACCTCATGCGCCAGTCGTTCGCGCAGGTCCACGTCGAGGTTCGAGAAAGGCTCATCCAGCAGCAGCAGGCGGGGTCTGGGTGCGAGGGCGCGGGCCAGGGCCACCCGCTGCTGCTGGCCCCCTGAGAGCTCATGCGCATACCGCTGCTGCTGGCCGGCCAGCCCCACCAACGCCAGCACCTCGGCCACCCGCGCAGCACGCTCTGTACGCGGAAGGTGTGCGATGCCGAAGCCGACGTTGCCGGCCACATCCAGATGGGGGAATAAGGCGTAATCCTGAAACACCATGCCGATTTGGCGGGCTTCGGGGGCCAGTGTCAGGCCGGCGCTGCTGACCACCTGGCCGGCCAACTGGATCTGGCCTTGTGAGACCGGCTCCAGCCCGGCCACAGCTCGCAACAGGGTGGTCTTGCCGCAACCCGAGGGCCCGATCAGCACGCCGATGTCTCCGGCATGCAGCCCAAATGACACCTGCTGAACGGCCGCCTGGCGGCCGCCTGGGTAAGTCACGCTGAGTTGGGACACCTCTAGGAACATGCGTTTCATTGTAGATGCTTACAATTCTCATTTACAAACTGCGTGATTGCCCCCGCCATGCCCCTTCGCCCGCTGGGCCGTCTGCGCCAAGCCTTGTTCCTGCTGTTGGTCCTGCTGTTCCTGCTGCCGGTGCTGAGTGTGCTCGCCGCCTGGTTGCCCGGAAGCGACGGCGGCGCTGCGGCAGCGCAAATCCTGCGCGAGATGGCGGCGACCGTCTTGCCCGATTACGCCCTGACCACGCTTTGGCTGTGCCTGCTGGTGGGTTTTGGGGTGGTGCTGGTCGGACTGACAGCGGCGGCGGCGGTGACCCTGTTCGAGTTTCCGGGGCGGCGCACCTTGGAGTGGGCTTTGCTGCTGCCGCTGGCCATGCCGGCCTATGTGGTGGCCTACGCCTACACCGATGCCTTGCAATTCAGCGGGCCGCTGCAGACCGCCCTGCGCGCCAACTTGGGGCTGCAGGGTCGGGTCTTCCCTGAAGTGCGCAGCTTGGGTGGCGCCGCCTGGGTCTTTATCTTCACGCTCTACCCCTATGTGTATCTGCTGGCCCGGACCGCGTTGGGCGAAAGAGCCTCCCATTTGATGGAGGCAGCACGCCTGCTGGGCGCGCCGCTGCGCCGACGCATTCTGGAAGTGGCCCTGCCCTTGGCACGGCCGGCGGTGGCTGCCGGGGCGGCCCTGGCCCTGATGGAGACCTTGGCTGACTTTGGTGTGGCCAGCTACTTTGGCATTCAGACCTTCAGTGCAGGCATCTACAAGGCCTGGCTGGCCATGGACAACCGGATCGCAGCAGCACAGCTGGCGACCTTGCTGCTGCTGCTGGTGGCGCTGCTGCTGATGCTGGAGCGTCGCGCGCAAAGCCGGCTGCGTTTTGCCCTGACCCGCGGCGGGCGGGTGGACGTGCTGGATGCCCGGCCGGTGCCGCTGCAGGGTTCTGCACTGGGCCTGGCCTGGCTGGTCTGCGGGCTGCCGGTGCTGATGGGGTTTGTGTTGCCCGTGCTGTTCATGCTGCGTCCCTTGCTGGCCGATGGCGCTGCCCTGCCTTGGGCGCAGTTTGTGGGCTGGTCGCTCAACAGCCTGCGCCTGGGTGCGATCAGTGCCGTGCTGGCCGTGTCGCTGGCGCTGCTGCTGGCCTTCAAGCTGCGCCGTCGACCTGACCTGCCGGCTCGTTTGGCGGTGCAGATGGTCGGTCTGGGCTACGCCGTGCCGGGGGCGGTGCTGGTGGTCGGCCTGCTGCTGCCGGTGGGCTGGCTGCAGGTCATGGCGCCTGAGAGCGGGGTGGGCTACCTCGTCACGGCGACCTCTTTTGGGCTGGTTTGGGCCTACCTGGTGCGCTTTAGCGCGGTGGCGCTGCAGTCGGTGCAGAGCGGTTACGCACGTATCCCCACCAGTTTTGACGATTCGGCCCGCATGTTGGGGACCCGCGACGCGGCCTTGCTGACGCGGGTCCACTGGCCGCTGCTCAAGCGTTCGGTGGCGGCGGCCACGCTGCTGGTGTTTGTGGATGTGATGAAGGAGTTGCCGGCCACGCTGGTTCTGCGGCCGTTTAACAGCGACACGCTGGCGGTGGTGGCTTACCAACTGGCCCGCGACGAGCGCCTGGGCGAGGCGGCTCTGCCGGCTTTGGCGCTGGTGCTGGTCGGGCTGCTGCCGGTGCTCTTGCTCAGCCGCACCCTGCGTCCGGCCAAACCGCGACACGATCGGCTCTGATTCGCCTCAGGCTGCGCCGGGGTTGCCGTCCAGGCCCGACACCTGGGGCAGGTTGAGCTGGCGTGCCGCAATCCGGCCCTTGGACTTGAGCCAGGGCTCCACCAGGTCCCAGATCGGCTTGCCCCCGGTCTGCTTAGCTTCTTCCGACACCGGGGCCCAGCCTGCTACCTTGTAGCTGCGGTCGGCCTCGAGCGCCCGGCCACCTAGGCGCAGGTCGTCAATGCGCCGGCCGGCGGTAGCTTGTGGGTCGCAGCGGTAGCTGAGGCCGCCCACCCGCACCATGTCGCCACCCTGCTGGTAGTAGGGGTCGGGGTTGAAGAGGTTGTCGGCCACGTCTTCAAGGATGGTCTTGATGGTGCTGCCCGTCATGCTGGTCAGCGTGGTGTACGGGTAGGTGATGGCGGTCATGTCCATGAGCCATTCGCGCGTGATGGTCTGGCCCGGCAGCAGGGTGGTGCCCCAGCGAAAGCCGGGCGAGAAGGCGATGTCGGTCCCTTGCACCTCCATCAGGGCGTCGAGCAGCAGTTGGTCGCCCGTGCCATTGAAGTTGCCGCGTCGGTACAGCAAGCCTTCATTGACCGCCAGGGGCTCGGCCAGGCGGGCTTCAAACGGCGCGCGCACGCGGGTGATCAGCGCCTCCATGGCCGGGTCAGCGGGCAGCATATTGGCGAACACCGGCAACAGGCGGTAGCGGTAATCGGCCACCCGGCCGCCGCTCACCTCAAAATCCAGCACGCCCAGAAACTTGCTGTTGGAGCCGGCGTTGGTCACCAGTGTTTTGCCACCGCGGTTGCTGATGACGCTGGCCACCGGCATACCGTCATGGGTATGGCCGCCCAGGATGGCGTCGATGCCAGTGACCCGGCCGGCGAGCTTCAGGTCAACATCCATGCCATTGTGCGAGAGCACCACCACCACCTGCGCGCCTTTGGCACGCGCCTCGTCCACGGTTTTTTGCAGGTTCTCCTCCTGAATGCCGAAACCCCAGTCGGCCATCATGTAGCGCGGGTTGGCAATCGGCGTGTACGGGAAAGCCTGGCCGATGATGGCGCAGGGCACGCCGTTGATGGTGCGCATGACATAGGGTTTGAACACCGGGTCACCGAAATCGTTGGTCTTGACGTTCTGCGCGATGAATTCGATCTTGCCAGCCAGCTCTTTCTCGACAATCTCGGTGACCCGTTCCATGCCCAGCGTGAACTCCCAGTGGCCGGTCATCAGGTCGACGCCCAGCAGTTTGCAGGCCTCCACCATGTCCTGGCCCTGGGTCCACAAGGCGGTGGCCGAGCCCTGCCAGGTGTCGCCACCGTCCAGCAGCAGCGCCCCGGGCCGGCTGGCCTTCATGCGTTTGACCAGCGTGGCCAGGTGCGCAAAACCACCCACCTTGCCGTAGCGCTGCGCCGCCTGCTCAAAGTCGAGGTAGGTCAGCGCATGGGCCTGCGCCGAGCCGGCTTGCACGCCGCAGGTGCGCAACAGGTGTTCTCCGACCAAGTGCGGCAATTGCCCTCTCATGCTGCCAAAGCCCAGGTTAACGTTGGGCTCGCGGAAGTAAATGGGCTTGAGCTGGGCATGGCAGTCGGTCAGGTGCAGGAACGACACCGTGCCAAAGCGCGGAATGTCATACAGCGCCTCTGATGCCGTGGCCGCGTCCGCCCCTGCATGCTGTGCCAGGCCCATGCCGGCCATGGTGCCAGCCCCCAGCACTTGCAAAAATTCCCGTTTGGTGAGGTTCATGGCATCGGCATCGGCATCGGTTACAGGCGGCGGGTCGTGTGGCGGGTCCGGTGGCGAAGGTGCCTACTGGTTGACAGGCGATTTCGGGTCCAGCAGCAGCCCGACCACGTGGCGGACCTGGGCTTCGTTCAGGATGCCAGCATGGCCAGCGCGCGGCATGTTGGAGCAGGCGTTGTAGGCCTTGGCGTTCCAGATCTTGCCCCAGGTGTATTCGACAATCGGTTTGGCCGTGGCGCTGTTCGGGTCGGTGATGCCACGCAGCTTGCCGTAGTTGTGCAAGCTCGGGCCAATCGTGCCGTATGAAATTTCCTTTTGATCGATCTTGTGGCAGTTATAGCAATTCCCACCGTTGGCCTGGCTGGCGTCATCGGACCAGGTCAGGCCGCGTCCGCTCTGGGCAATCTTCTCGCCCTCACGCCAATCGCCGATGAATTTACCGTCGGACGGCCACTTGATGGCCTTCATGTTGGCCAACTCGATGCTGGCGCGCAGACCCTCCTCGATCGGCTTGCCCGCCACGTCGGCCGCGCTGCATTCGCGGTTGGCGTCGTCCTGGATCAATCGGTCCACCTTGACCAGTCTTTCATCGCGGAACGAGGCCTTGATGATGGCGTCGGTGAGTTTGTCCAGTTCGGCGCTGGACGGGACGGAGGCGCAGGCGCTCAAGAAGAGGCAGGCGCTTGCGGCGGCATAGGCATAGGTCTTTGGCATGGTCGTGTCTCCTTAGCGTTTGATGGCGGGCGCGATGGACTCGCCACCCTTGCCGTTGACGCCCAGGTACATGCCCAGAGCGATGGTGGCATCGCTGCCAAACAGCGGGTAGGGGAAGCGCTGCTGCCGGTAGCAGTCGTTCAGGCGCAGTTGCATGCTCCACATCTGGCCGTTGGACACGCGGTAGGCCGGCCAGGCGCCGAAGCCACTGCCGGCGCCCGGGTTTTGGGTCAAATTGGGCAAGTCCTGTAGCCGGATGCGTTTGTTGTCTTCGCCGTGGCATGACGAGCAGGAAAAATCATGCGTGCCACTGCGCGCAAAAAACAGGCGTTTACCGACCTCGTACATGGTTTTTTCCTGCACCGTGTTGTGGGGCAGGTTGAAGGCCATGCCGCGTGACTCCGCCGAAATGAAGGCCGTCAGCGCCGTCAGGTTGACTTGCTCGCCGCGGCCAAATGCTGTCTTGGCGATCTCAGACGCATTGAAGCCTTGAAGTGTTTCCATGCAAGTCAGCAGACGGGACTCCATGTCCTGTACCCGTTGCGTGTCGGCAAAGTAACGAGGGAGCTCCACAAAGGCGCCCTTGACCACGCCCGGGCCCTTGCCCAGGTCGCACTTTTCCAGTGAGGCGTTTTTAGGGCCACGGGCTTGCTTCCACAGGCCTTCACCCTTGGCTTCAAACAGGTCGGACGGGTTGCCGTCGGCCAGCATCGCCCGGTACTCGGCAATGCCGTCGGCAGCGGTCTTTTGGGCCCAGGCGCTCAGGCTGGCCCAGGCCAGCAGCAGGGCGACGGCAAATGTTGGGACACGTCTCATGGTTTCTCTCCTCATTGTTAGGGTGGCAGGGTGACAGCGCGGGTCACGCGCGCACCAGGTGGCTTACGAGACCGTGGCCTCGTCAGTGCGGCTGTCACCCCGGTTGTCTTTCCAGTTGACGCTGATCTTGTCGCCGGCCTTGGCGCCCTTAACGTTGAATTGCAGAAACGGGTTCTTGGCCACGGCCGGGCCCCATTCGGCGGTCAGCACGGTTTTGCCGTTGTGGGTGGCCGTGACATCGGTGATGTGCCAGGCTGGGATGATCTTGCCAGCCGCATCCTTGCGTTGGCCGGTTTCCATCTCGTGGGCCATGAGCACACGAACGGTGGCGTTGCCGCCTGCTGCTTGGGCGCGAATGCGCATCGGATCTGCCATATTGGGCTCCTAAGTGATGGGTTTGAGGTTGAGGGTCAGGCTGATGTTGGCTGGTGTCGGCTGGTGGATTAGCCGCCGCAGCCGCCCAGCGTGACCTTGACTTCTTTTTTGGCAAATAGCGCGCGGCCATCGTTCATGATGGCCACGGCGTACACGTCGGAGGACTGGCCCATCTTGGCCCGCGCCGCGATGTTGGCGTCGACGCTGTCCGTCAGGTTAAAGGCGGCGACCAGGGCGCTGGGGTTTTTCTCCACCAGAATCAGCAACTGCTTGACGCCGGCCAAGGTGGTGCTCGCACCCAGGGGCACCACTGCGCCGTTCTCGGCAATGTCGGGGCCGATGATGGTCACATCCTTGCTCTCTGTGGGCGCTGCAGCACCCAGTGCCTTGAGCGCATCGCTCATGGTTTTGGCGTCAAAGGCCTTGGCGTTGAAGGCCAGGGCATGGCCAGGGAACAGCCCGGTGGCTGCCAGCAGTCCGGCCACGATGGCGCTGTGCTGGAGTGTCTTGCGACGGGTTTGCATGGTCGTCTCCTTAAGTAAACATGAATGCGGGTGAAGTGCCTTCACCGGCCAGCCCCAGCGGCCAGCCAGCTCGCCAGGGTTTTGGCATCGGCCTCGCTGAGGGCCTGCGCCGGCATCGGGATCGGTCCCCATACACCGACACCACCGGATTTGATTTTGGCTGCCAAGTAGTCTATCTGGCCGGGGTATTTCTTGGCGATATCGGCAAATGAAGGGCCGACAATTTTTTGTGCCAAGCCATGGCAGGCGGTACAGGCGTTCTTGGTGGCGAGCGCCAGTGCCAGCGCTACTTTGGCCTCGGTGCCGCCGGTTTTGGCAGGCGGGGCCAGGCTGGCTGTGGTCACGGCTGTGGTCACGGCTGGCGCCGTCGGCGCAACGCCAGTCCGGAGCTCGGGCTGACTGGTGTTTGCACCGCGTTGCGGGCCGACGGCGCGGTTCTGCTCGGCCAGGTTGCCGTGCTGGTTGCGGGCGAAATCGGGCAGGGCCGATGTCACGGTGATCGCGCCAGGGCAATCGCGCATGCAGCGCGAGCCAGTCACATCCGGCTTGGCCTTGCCGCCAAGTTCCTGCCCTGGCCACAGGGCATGGGCTGTGCTCATGCCTTGGCGGTTGGGCAACCGGGCCTGCGCCTCGGCCATGTTGCGGTCGGACAGGGTGAAGTTGTCTGGTACCACATTGCCCAGGTTGAGCAGGTAGGCGGTGACGGCATAGACCTCGTCCGGAGTCAGTGATTTGGGCTGGTTCCAGGGCATGGCCCGGTTGATGTAGTCCCACAGCGTTGACAGCGTGGCGACCTTCATCAGCGTGGTGCGGCTGGGATAGGTCGCATCAGTCAGGCGGGCCACACGGCCGGTCTTCACATCCTGCTCTGTGGTGCCGCCCACCAGTGGGTTAAAGACTTGGTTGGATTCTCCGAACACGCCGTGGCAGGAAGCGCATTTGGCTTCCCACACGTCCTGCCCCTGGGCGACTGAGCCTGAGCCAGGGGGGAGGCCCTTGAAGTCCGGCCGGACGTCAATGTCCCAGGCGGCCAGTTCCTGGGGTGTTGCGGCGCGGCCGACCCCGGGGTATTTGTCGGCGCTGGCGGGCGGCCCGGCCATCACGCCCAGCGCGCAGGCCAGGCTGGCCAGGGCCAGCCCGAGGTCACGACAGCTGAACATTTTTCACCTCGCCGTTCTCCTGCACCAGCCACGACTGGATCGAATTGTTATGGTAAATCGAACGGGTGCCACGCACCGCCCGGGTTTGACGGTAGCTGGGTTGCACGTAGCCGGTGTCGTCGCTGGCGCGACTCTGCAGGATCACTGGCTTGCCGTCCCAGACCCAGTCCAGGTTGAAGCGGGTCAGGCATTTGCTCAGTACCGGCGTCTCCAACCGGGCCGCACGCCAGTTACGCCCGCCGTCCACCGAGACATCAACCCTGGCCACCTTGCTGCGTCCTGACCAGGCCAAACCGGTGATGTTGTAGTAGCCCCGGTCCAGCAACACCTGTCCGCCCGAGGGGGTGGTGATGACGCTTTTGCACTCCTGAATGCTGGTGTATTGCCTATGCAGGCCGTCGGGCATCAGGTCGATGTAATGGATGGCCTCGTCCTTGGTGGCATAGGGCTTGTCGCCCAGCTCGATGCGCCGCAGGTACTTGACCCAACTGACGCCCTGCGCACCGGGCACCACCAGCCGCAGCGGGTAGCCGTTTTCGGGCCTCAGCATCTCACCGTTCTGGCCATAGGCCACCAGCACCTCGCCACTCAGAACCTGGCTCAACGGAATGGTTCGCGTCAAGGAAGAGCCGTCGGCACCTTCGGCCAGCACAAATTTGCCTTTTTTCAGGTCGGCACCGGCCATCTCCAGAAGCCTGATCAGCGGGACCCCGGTGAACTCGCTGCAGGACAGCATGCCGTGGCTGTATTGGGCCGTGGGTACGGCCACATTGCCCCACTCCATGCCGGTGTTGGCGCCACACTCGATGAAGTGAAAGCGCGAGACGCTGGGCAGACGCATGATCTCGTCAACCGTGAAAACCAGGGGCTTGGCCACCATCTCAGGCGCCGAGCCATTGACCATAAGTCGGTGACGCGACGGGTCGACGTCCCACCAGCCCTGGTGGTGCCGTTCGAAATGCAGCCCGCTGGGCGTGACGATGCCAAACATCGACTGCAAAGGCGCAAATGACACGGATGACTGGGTGGTTTGTGTCAGGCCCGGGCTTTGACGGCGCTGCAGGTTGGATTCGAAGCGCGACGGTTTGCCGTAGCCGTCGGTGGCGACACCCTGGCCCAGTCCCTTGCTGTGCTCTGGCAAATTCAAGATGTTGGGATCGCCACCTGCGCTGGGCACTGGGTTGGACTGGGCCACTGCCAGCGAGGCTGCGGCGCTTGTCGCAGCGACCAGCGTACCGCGAATAAAGTCACGACGCCCGGCACGAGCCTGGCTGAACACGGTGCGTATCCCCTCGGGCCCCAGAAACCCCTCTGGTGCGCGGACCAGGCGCCCGGCGCTCATGTCGTTTGTGTTCAATCTATGTCCTTTGTCGTCAAGCCCTCGTGGTCGAAGTCTTGATCGCTCTTTATATCAATAAGTGCGAATATAAGGAACTATAGAAAAATTTCCAATAGGGGTTTTACCTAGGAGGCGAGGCAGTGATCCTCGCTGGCTTTAGCGAAAGCGTTGAGGGCGCTCAGGCCAGCGACCGCCAGGCTGTTTCCAGCCTTTGCGCCAAATAGGCGCCGTAGAAGTCGGGCAGCAGGGCGCCGACCAGCCGCTCGGCCACCTCGTTACCCTGGCGGCCAAAGAACAGCAGCGTTGGCGCTACCTTGACGCCCCATCGACGGACTTGCTCGGCATGGGTGCCCGCCTGGCCTTGGGCGCCCAGCAAGGGCAGGGTGCTGCCCATGTCAACCTGCACCACCGCCATCGCCTGCTCGCGCAGCAGAGGCGCCAAATGGCTGTCGCGCACTACCTTGCAAAACGGGCAGCCTGGCAGGCTCACCATCACGGTCAGGGGCAGGCCGCGTGCCAGTGCAGCGGCCAAATGCTGCGGGAAGGCGTGCGCCGGCGGCAGGGCCATCTCTGCCCCCTGGCTTGCGCCGGCGGCCAGTACCAGTGCCCCACCTAACAGCAGGCGTCTTCTGGCGATCGGCGACGCCGTAAGTAAATTGCTGGCTTGAGTCATCAGTTCTCCTGCTCCAGAAGCAAGTAGGTGTTGTAGGCGTTCATGCGGTTGGCCAGCCGAAACAAGGGGAGTGCCTCAAAGCGGCTCCAGTCGGTCGCCGCATAGGCTTCTTCAAAAGGATCCATGTTTTTCGCGGCCCGGCCCATGGCGTTGCGCAAGTAGCTCAGGTAGTCACGGGTAAGTTGCAGGTCGTCGCGCGCCGATTCAGACACTGGCCCGTGTCCGGGAACGATCAGCCGGGTGTCCAAGGCCAGCAGGCCGTCAAGTGCCGCAATCCAGCGGCGGCTGTCGGCCTGGCCGACAAAGGGGATCCGGGCCCGAAACACCAGGTCTCCGGCAAACAGCAGTCGCTGCTGCGGCAGGTAAACCACCAGATCCTCCGGTGTATGTGACGGCCCGACGTGCTTGATCTGCAGCCGTACCCCGCCCAAGTCGAGCTCGCGCTCGGCCTCAAGCCATTCGTCGGCCTCCACCAGTTCTGTGTTGGCATCGATCCAGGGCGACAGTTCCTGACGCGAGGCCTGCAGACGCAGCCGGGCGTTGTCTGAGTTCAGGTAGCTGCGCGCAGCGTTGTGGGCCAGGATGCGGGCACCGAGCGCCCTGAACACCTGTAGGCCATAGACATGGTCAGCATGGTAGTGGGTCACGATCACGTGGGTGATTGGCTGCGGCGTGATCTTGCGGATGGCCGCCACCAACTGCTGCGCCAGGGCCGGCGAGCCCAGCGCATCAATCACCACAACACCCTGCCCGGTGACAATAAAGCCAGCGTTGGAAATGAAATTTTGGTTGGCGGGCGAGCCCAGCGCCGTAAGGCCCTGCACGTACCAGACCGAGGGCGTCAGTTGCACGGGCGTCAGCGCTGAGGCCGTTTGAGCGAGGCTGGCACCGGCCCAGCCCAGTACCAGCAGGCTGCCGATCCACTGCATTGCGCCCTTGACGCAGGGCCAGCCGCGGCCCGAGGTGGCGGTCACAAAGCTTTGCCAGGTTGGCAGGTGACAGGCGATGGGCATGGTCAGGCGAGCTTAGCCGGGGCGGGCAGGGCTGAGTTTGCGTTGGCTTGAACCTACAGCCCCGCCAGGTACTGGGCCACCGCAGCCATCTCCAGAGCGGTCATTTTGCTGGCAATGGTGTGCATGATTGCATTGTCATTGGTGCGTTCACGCGTGTTGAATTGTTTGAGCTGGGTTTCGATGTACCCCGCATACTGGCTGGCTAGCCGGGGCAGGGCGGCGGTCCCCAAGGCGGCTGGCCCATGGCACGAGGCGCATGCCGGCACGCCACGGTTGGGGTCGCCTTGCTGGTAAAGGTCGCGTCCCTGGATTGCCAGAGCAGGTTCTTTCGAGGGCTCTGGGCTCACCGGCATCTTTTCAAAATAGCGGCCCAGCGCCTCCATCTCGCCAGCGCTCAACTTGGTCACCATGGGGGCCATGGCGGTGCTTTTGCGCTTGCCGGATTTGAAATTGTCGAGCTGCTTAAACGTGTACTGCCAGTGTTGGCCAGCCAGCCGGGGAAACACCTCGCTCGCTGCATCGCCTTCCACGCCATGGCAAACGAAGCACACGCCGGACACGATCTTGCGCGCTCGGGCCTCATCGGCTTGGGCCTGCGCCAGCGCAGCGCCACTGACGAGGCCCGTCAACAGCGCTAGCAGCAAAGCACCGCAGCGGACTGACGACATGGCAGGCCTCAAGCGTCAATATGGCTGGTGGACCCGGCTCAAGCCAGCGTGTCGGCCCAGATGTTGCGGGCCCATGCCATCGCGTAGCGCCCTTCAAGCTCATTGGCTGCGCTTGACACACCGCCCGAGCCCGGCACGGTCAGCATGGTTTTTTGAGCTGCGTCATAGCGGTGCACGCTGGCCACATGCACCACGTCTTCGTCGCTGACAAAGCTGTAGCAGGTGTTGTTGTAGATCGGCAGCGTGTTGGGCTGCTTGCCTGTCAAGAGCGCCACCACTGCAGCCGCACAGGTCTTGCCGTGCTGATTGGCCATGTGGCCGGACTTGGGCATGGCAGGCGCAACCTGGATAGAGTCGCCAATCACATGGATATTTTTGGCCGCCTTGGATTCGTGCGTCAGGAAGTCGATCTCGCACCAGCGCCGGTTTGCTGTAGCCAGTCCGGTCTTGACCGCAATGTCGCCGGCACGCATGGGCGGCACCACATTGAGAACATTGGCCTTAATGTCATCGTTGAACTCGAACTTGAGCGTGCTAGCCGCCGCGTCCACATCGGTCAGCACATGTTTGGGGCGGTATTCGACAATGCCCTTGTAACGCTCGGCCCAGGCCTTCTTGAACAAGGGCCCTTTGGAGGTGACGTCGTCGTTGGCATCAAGCACCAGCACCTTGCTTCTGGGTTTAGCTTTGCTGAAGTAATGCGCCACCTGGCACGCACGCTCATACGGGCCAGGCGGGCATCGGTAGGGCGCCAGTGGAATGGTCAGCGCATAAACGCCGCCGTCGGGCATGGCCTCAAGTTGTCGGCGAAGTGCCAGCGTCTGGGGCCCGGCCTTCCAGGCGTGCAAGACCTGGTCCTGCGCGCCGGCCTTGGCCATGCCGGGCAGCCCCTCCATCATGAAATCCACGCCGGGCGAGAGGATCAGGCGGTCGTAGGGCAACTCGCCGCCGCCGGCCAAGCGCACGGTGCGTTTATCGGGGTCGATGCTGGTGACCATGTCGCGGACAACTGTTACACCATGCCGCTTGCTCAGATTGTCATAGGGCGTGGTGATGTCGGCCATGGTTTTGCTGCCGCCAAGCACCAGGTTGGAGATGGGGCAGGAGACAAAGGCAGCGTTGGGCTCGACCAGGGTCACGTTGATCTGCTGGTCCGACCACATCCGCACATATTTGGCGGCCGTAGCGCCGCCGTAGCCTCCTCCCACCACCACCACTTTGGGCCCGCTTTGCAGGCCGGTGCTGGCGCAACCGGCGCTCAGGCCGGCAGCACCGAGTGCTGTGCCGTACGCGGCAGTTTGGATCAATTGACGACGTTTCATGCTGTACCCCTGTGCTGCCTATGAACTGCTTATTTTTTGAGCGCGGCAAAGTAGCCCGCCAACTGCTCGATTTGCTCGTCGGTGTAGCCTTTGCTGATCTGGTGCATCAGGGTTGCGGGTTTGCGGCCGGCCTTGAAATCCATCATTTTTTTCTGAAGATCATCCTTGGGCACCCCGGCCAGGGACTCCATGCCAGGCTGTGCAATGCCCAGCGTGCCATGACAATTGGCGCAGGCCGCCGCCCAACTGCGCAGTTGCAAGGCGTCAACCTGTGCCCACGCAACCTGGCTAATCCAGAACAAAGTGGTGGCGGCCATGAGCCGGAAGGGTGTGGTCATAGGGACTCCTGATGGTCGTCCGGCCGACCCGGACAAATAAATCAATGATGGCTTATGTCTGGCTAGAATTATTTGCTCAAGACCACGGCCACGCACTCCGTACAAACCCGCAGGCTGGCCTATTTTGTCGCTCGGTCAAGCCGACTCAATGGCGACCTGAGTGCAGACGGCTCGGCAGAGGCTGACCACACGGTCGTTCACGATGCGGTAAAAAATCTGTACGCCGTCGCGTCGTTTGCCCAACACACCCGCTTTGTACAGGGTATTGAGATGCTGTGACATATTGGGTTGTGTGGTGTTGATTTCCCCCAACAACTCGCCCACGTTTTTTTCGCCATGGCAAAGGCTGCTGATGATCTTGAGCCGCATCGGCGCCGACATGACACGAAATATTTCGGCGGCGCTCTCGAACACCTGATCCGTCTCTGAAAACGAGGGGTTTGCCAGAGCCGATCCAGCCGAGTCTTGCGTGGAATCCATCGGGTTGTTTGCCATGTGTCCATGCTAACACTGGCCCTGCTGTCAGCTCATTGCTTGGCGCCCCCGACGGGAATCGAACCCATATCTAGCGCTTAGGAGGCGCTCGTTCTATCCATTGAACTACGGCGGCAGTGAAGCGGTATTCTAGGGGCGGGGCGTACGGCGGGTGTTTGAGCGCCTACTCAGTCGTAACGCAGCGTAAAAATCAGGTCGACCGCGCTTTGTTCGCCGGTTTGCGCGCGCAGCGTCAGGCGGCGCGACAGGTCAAAAAAGACGTAGAGCGTGCCCAGTGTGCCGGCCAGACTGCGCTCGTAGGCCACATAGAAGTCGCGCGACAAGCGTTTGCCCAGTGTGACCGACGCGCCGGTGGCGGTGCCGTCGGCGTTGTTGATGCTGCCACGCATGGTCACTTCGTCCAGGCCCAAGGCTTGCCCGAGGCTGCCGGGCAAGCCCCGTCCCGTGCCGCCCAGCAGGGCCAAGGCGGCTTGCTGCAAAACCGCTGCCTCGGTGCCACCGGTACCGGCACCGCGACCGAGCACCAACCAAGCCAGTTTTTCGGCCTCGGGCAGCTCGGGTTCGGCATACAGACGCACCACCGGTGCCACGGCAGTACCGGTGATCTGCACGCCGACGCGCTGCTGCAGGTTGGGCCGGATCGCCAGAATGTCCAGCCCTGGGTTGTCAAAGGGGCCGGTAAAACGCAGCAGGCCGCCTTCAATGTCGAGCTGTTGCCCGTAGGCCTTGTAGCTGCCCTGCACCGTACGCAATTCACCGCGCAGCAGGGGCGCCAGGCTGCGTTCGTTGGCATTGCGCAGGGTGACACTGCCAGCCACCCGGGTACTCAGGCCGCGCCCACGAACCTGGAAATCCTGGCCTAAATCCAAGGTGAGCAGCACGTCTGGCCGTACCCGCAGGCTGGCTGAGGCTTTGAGGGCGGTCTCAGGACCCACCGGTTTACGCGGGCGGCGCACCTGAACGTCCTCACCGAGTTGGGGTGCGCTGTCCTCGGGCAGAATGAACAGCGCCTGATCGGCCGTGAGCGTGCCGCGCAAGGTCAGTTGGTCTGCGTCAAGATTTGTCTTGAGCTGGCCCGAGACCACCAGCCGGCGGTCGACACGGGCACTGACCCTCAGGCCGCGAGCCTCGGCCACCAGCGCCACGCGTAATCGGCTCAGCAGTGGCGCCGTGGGAGAGCCATCGGTCATTGGCCAGCGCACGCTGCCGGTCACCTTGACCGTGCCTCCGCTGCTGTCAGCCAGTGGCGCACCTTGCAGGGTAAATTCTTCAATGTCCAGGCTCTGCCCGTCCAGTCGTACCCGCAATTGGCCTTCGCTGAAGTCAACGCCATCGGCCACGGACCGCACGGCCAGATCCTGTGCAGTGAAACTGCCGCGCCACAGCGGCGCCTCAAGGGTTCCGTACAAAGTGGCATCGGCATTCAAGGTGCCGCGCAGTCGCCAACCGGGCGGCGCCAGTAGCGACCAGGCCCCCACAGGCGGCAACTGCACCTTAAGGCTGCCGCTCAGGGGTGCCTCGCCCGGCCAGCGCCAGCCCGTGGGGCCGCTTTGGAGTCGGCTTTCAATGGCGGCCTGCGCTTGCCCAGCACGCTCGCTGTCCCAGTTCAATTGCAATTTGAGCTGCTCAGCGTCAATCCGCAGTTGCACGCTGGCATCCTTCACGCCTGCATTAAGGTTGCCCACGGTGCTCAGGGTGCCAAAGGGGACTTCTTCTGCCAGCAACTGCAGGTCGCCGCTGCTGCGGGTCAGGCTGGCATTGAATTGCGGTCTGTCGCCACCGCGCGTCTCCCACTGCCCGCCAAACAGCAGGTTCCCACGCAGGCCCAGGTTGGCAATCTGGGTTTGTCCCAGCAACTCCAGCCAGCCCAGCGGCAGGCCTTCAACCCGGCCCTCGCTGCGCCAATCAGCCCGTGCCAGTGCCGACGCGCTGGCACGGGACCACTGCGCGGGCTGCCACAAGATCTTAGCGCTACCGGGTGTTGGCCCACTGAGTTCAAGGCTTCCAGCCGACAGCGCCAAGGTATCAATCTGGTTGTCGTGACGCCAGTCCAGGGTAGGGCCTTGATTGGCCTGCAAAACCCAGCGTCCAGGCAGAGCCGGATTCTGCAGCGTGATGGTGGGCTGGTCCAGTTGGAACTGCCAATGCTCCGGGGCCAAGTGCGCAGCGCGGCCCCGGGTCTGCAGCTCAATGCGCTGCCCGCCACTGTCAAGCCGCCCGCGTGCGTTTAGGCTCAGAGCGTTGAGGGGACCGCTCAGGTCGGCCTGCCAGTCTTGCAAGCGCCAGTGGGGTACCGCAGTGTCGGTGTTGCGAAGTTCAAGGCGCGGCACCCGCAAGGCTAGCGTCAGTTGCAGGTCGCGACCCAGCCTCTCCCAGCCACCTTTCCACTGGCCTTCCACCGTCAGCTCGCCAGCACTGGGCAAATTCAGGACGGCCGACGGCACCGCTGGCCAGCGCGACAGCCAGCGCGCGGCAAGGGCAGCGTCGGTGACTCGCACGCTCAAGTCGCCGCCACCAGCGTTGCTGCTCAGCGCCCCGGCCAGCCTGGCACTGCCTCCTGGGTTGGTCAATTGCAGTCGGCCCTGAGCGGCTTGCGTCTGGGTGTGAAACTGGCCTTGCCCTTCCAGCCGGGCGTCGTCAGTGCGCAGATCGAGTCGGTTCAATTGCAGCAGCGGCGCCTTCCAGAGGCCTTCAGCGCTCAGCGCTGTGAATCGCTGACTGATCTGGCCGATGGTGCTGTTGACAGGCGGTTTTCCTGGTCGAGCCTTAAGCTGCGCGTCAAAGGCCAGTCCGGCCAGTGACTGTGACAGGGTCAGCTCGCCGTCCACGGTACCGGCGACCAGTCGCGAGTGCAAGGCCTGCGGGTTGATGCTGCGTAGCGTCACCGCCCCCCGCCATGTGGGTGCCGTACCGGCCTGAGCAGTGTCGGTCGTGAAGCTGCCTTGGCCATCTAACTGCCCCCCTGCGCCTGTGGCCAGCAAGGTTTCGATGGTCCAGCCGGTATTGCGATACTGCGCGATCAGCGCGAGCTTTTCGAGCGGCAGGCCCTGCTGGTCCAGTGCCGCACTTCGCCGGTTATCCAGTTTGACATCAGCCCGCCAGCCGGCTGCTGTCGGCGTGACTGTGGCGCGTCCGCTGGACTGGGTGTGGGGCGCCTTCGGCCACAACGCTGACAGGTCCAGGCCCTGCCAGTTGGCGGTGGCTTCCAGCACGGGCTGGGTCTGCCAGGGCTGCAAACGTGCCTCAATCTGGGCATTGACGCTGGTGGACTGGCGCTCTTGTGAAGGGGGCAGCATCGTCGGCTGCAGGCTGGCCTGCAGTGTCAGCTCGGCTTTTGGCCCCGCCAGGCTGCCTTTGAGCTGGGCCTCGGCCTTTAGGGTCAGGCTGCGCTGGCTGTCAGGAATCCGCGTGGGCACAGTGCCCGACGCCGACAGCGAGAGCGTCATGGGTGCAAGCGCCTGCAACTCGCCCTGCAACTGGTAGTTTCCTGAAGAAATCTGGACCTGGCCCTTGTCCAGTCTATGTTTGTAGCTATCAAATTTATAGTGTCCGGACAGCGCTCGCAACTGGAGCGGCACCGCGCCTAGCCAGTCCAGTTCGGCCACTGAAAAAGGCGCGTCCACCTTGAAGGGCAGTGGCAGCTCAGTCACTGGTGTCGATTGACGCGATGGCTGCTTGTCTTCAATGCGCAGTGTGCGGACAGTGAGTTGGCTAAATCTCAGCTCGCCCTGAAGCAGGGCTTGCCAGGTCCAGTCGATGCGCAGGTCGGTCGCCTCGATCTTCAAGCCCCCGTTTTGCCAACGCACCGTGCCGATCTGGCCACCCTCGCGCAGCGAGCCGCTGACCCGATCCACCGCCAGGGTCTGGCCCGCAGGCAGGTAAGGTAGGGCCAGCGACAGTGCAGCGGCAAGGGATGTCGCGGTGCCACTCCAGATCCACGCCGTCGTTGCCAAAGCCAGCAAGGCCATGGTGAAGGTGGCCACCACCGCCCACACCAGGCGCAGCAGTTTCATCAGAAAGCAAACCCCACGTTGAGGTGCAGGCGCCAGTTTTGCACGGCATGGCCATAGGCCAGGTCCAGTTGCAGCGGCCCGACCGGGCTTTTCCAGCGCAGACCGACGCCGCTGCCCAACTTGGTTTGTAGCTCGGCCGGAGTGTCAGCCACAGCGCCGACGTCAACAAACACCGATGCCTCCCATTCCCCCGCGCTGCCTCGAACCGTGATGGGGCGCTGCCACTCAACGCTGCCAAGCGCCAAATAGCGCCCGGCTCCGGTTTGGCCGTCAGCGCGCGTCACACCGATGTCGCGGTAGCCATAGCCACGTACGCTTTTGTCGCCTCCAGCAAGGAACAGCTGGGTGCTCGGCAAGGTGGCGCTGACGTTGGCCAGCAATGCACCGCCCTCAGCCCGCAGCGCCAGGCGTGAGCCACCCTGGACGGTTCCGGCGGTGTCGATTCCCCCCAGTGGCAATATCGCCAAGGCGCGCGCCAGCAACCGTGCAAAGGGCTGGCGGTCACTGCCCAGCGTGGTCCCGCCACCGATTTCGACGCCCAGTCCCCAGCCACTCGTGGGCAGGGGCAGGCCCGAGAAATTCCGGAGCGCAAGCGCGTAGTTCACGCTCAGCGTTTGCGCAATCACTGGCGCGGTGTCATCGCTGCTGATGGTGTCGGCGCGGTCGTATTGCAAATAATAGTTTCGATCGATCCGCTCGCCAATCTGGCTGCGACCCAATCGCAGTCTTTGGCTGTTTGCGTCAAAGCTGCCGGCATGTTGAGTCTGCAACAGTGCACCTATGACCCAGCGCGTTTGCTGGTCGTCGGGTGGCGAGGTGAAGTCGGTACCAATGGACCGCGTCTCCCGATCGAGTGACAACTTGGACACCGCACGCCAATCAATTCCAGGCACCTTGTGATGGGTGTGTTCAGCCGACAGCCTGGCGCCGCCGTCGGTGCTGGCGCCGACACCCAGCACCAATTTCTGCAGCTGCGATTCACGCACCTGGACCCGCACTGGGGCTGTCGCTGGGTCGCCTGAGGTGTCAAGTGACAGAAATACCGAATCAAAGTAGCCACTGTCGGAGAGCCGTTGTTGGGCGTCGATAAGCTTGGGCAGGCTGTACTCGCTGCCAGGGTCGAGATTGGCCATGCGGGTCACCATGTCGGCCTCGTGCCGCTGCAGACCTTCGATCCGCAGCGTGCCAAACTTGAATGCCGGCCCAGAATCTAATGTGATCGATAACCGGGCGCTACCCGTTTCGGCCTCGATATCCGCCAGACTATCACTAAGGCGGCCGGTGGGATATCGCTGCGTCGTCAGTTGCCGGGTCGCCTGCAATTTGGCTGCGTCCCACGCGGCCTGTGTGAAGCGAGCTCCGCTGCGCAAGCGCCAATCACTCTCAATGAGCCGCCGCTGTGCAGCCGCTGCTGGATCGTCTCCAATTGGGCCAATAAAGGCGATTTGTACCGCTTTGACAAGTGTGGCCGGTCCTGGCGCCACACTGAGCTTGATCCGGCGTGTTGCGCCGAGGGGGGTAGCGACGCGTTCTAGGCCAATCGATGGTGTGAAGTAACCCAGAGTGGCTGCGAGCCTGCGGGCGTCCTCTTCGGCGGCCGTGAGCAGCCGAAGTAATTCGGTGTCACCCAGATCGGTCAGCATGCGATAACGCTGCAACTCAAGATGGCGCGACAGGAGTTCGGTCAGTTCCGGTGGTGCGCTGATCTCGAGTTCAAAGGCGACGGGCGCATCGCTTGCCGGCGCGCCGGCAGCCACGGTTGCTTGGGCCAGGCACAGAGCCGGCAAGGCCGCCAGAACGGCAAGCGCAAGCACGTTCTGCAACAAAATTGGACGCCAACGACTGATCATCCCGGTATTCTGACACCGCGCTGATGAGGTGGTCGCGATCTGCCTCAGCCCGGCGCCTTCATTTGGTCAACAGGCGCATGGCCTCTTCAAGGCCGCGAAGGGTCAGCGGGTACATGCGATGGCTCATGATTTGTTGAATCACGCTGATGCTTTGCCGGTATTGCCAGACGCCTTGCGGCTCGGGGTTGATCCAGGCAAACTTAGGAAAAGCCTTGGTCAGCCGCTGCAGCCATTCAACGCCGGCTTCCTCGTTGTTGTACTCCACGCTGCCGCCGGGTTGCAGGATCTCGTAGGGACTCATGGTTGCATCCCCGACAAAAATCAGCTTGTAGTCCTTGTTGTACTTGCGAATGATGTCCAAGGTGGGGAATTTCTCGCTGAAGCGGCGGCGGTTGTTTTTCCACATGTAGTCATAGACACAATTGTGGAAATAATAGAACTCTAGGTGCTTGAATTCGGTCTTGCTGGCAGAAAACAGCTCCTCCACCCGCGCAATGTGCTCGTCCATGGTGCCGCCCACATCCATCAACAGCAACACTTTCACATTGTTGTGGCGCTCCGGCACCATTTTGATGTCCAGGTAACCCGCATTGGCTGCGGTGGAGCGGATGGTGTCGTCCAGGTCAAGCTCTTCCTCGTGACCTTCTCGGGCAAACTTGCGCAAGCGGCGCAGCGCGACCTTGATGTTGCGGGTGCCCAGTTCCTGGGTGTCGTCATAGTCCTTGTAGGCGCGCTGGTCCCAAACTTTGACCGCGCTCTTGTTGCGGCTCTTGTCCTGCCCAATCCGGATGCCTTGCGGGTTTTGCCCAAAGGCGCCGAAGGGGCTGGTGCCGCCGGTGCCGATCCACTTGCTGCCGCCCTCGTGCCGCTCCTTCTGCTCTTCAAATCGTTTTTTGAGCGTTTCCATGAGCTCATCCCAGCCCATTTTTTCAATTTTGGCGCGCTCCTCGGGGCTCAAGTTGAGTTCGAGGTTTTTGCGCAACCATTCGAGCGGAATGTCCCTGGTGAAGTCGGCGATGGCTTCCACGCCCTTGAAGTAGCTGCCAAACGCACGGTCAAATTTGTCGTAATTCTTCTCGTCCTTCACCAGTGTGGTGCGACTGAGGTAATAGAAGTCGTCGATCTTGTAGCCTGTGCTGTCGGCGTCGTCCAGAGCGGCGGCGTTCGGACCAACCACGCCCTTTTGCAGGGCTTCGAGCAGCGTCAAGAACTCTTTGACCGACACAGGTAACTTGGCTGAGCGCAGCGTGTAGAAAAAATCGATCAGCATGATGTTGTATCCCCCTTGCTCAGGCTCCTGCCATTGGCTCGCGCGGCTTGCTCAACTGGTAACTTAAATGAGCGCGCACCGTGGGCCACTCTGGTGCGATCACGCTGTAAACGCAGGTGTCGCGCAAAGTACCTTTGGCATCAGGGTGCGGGTTTACCTGGTGGCTGCGAAGCACACCGTCCAGCTTGGCGCCCAGGCGCTCAATGCCGGCACGACTTTGCTGGTTGAAGAAATGGGTGCGGAATTCAACGGCAATACATTGCAGTTGCTCAAAGGCATGCTGCAGCAGCAGCAACTTGCATTCGGTGTTGAGTGCCGTGCGCTGAACGCGCCGGCGGTACCAGGTGGAGCCAATTTCCACGCGTCGGTTGCCATTGTCGATGTTCATGTACGTGGTCAATCCAACGGCTTTGCCGCTGGCGTTCTCGATCACAGCAAATGGCAGCATGGAACCTTGGTCCTGCAGACCGAGGCGCCGTTTGATTTCTGCTGCCACGCCTTCCGGGGTCGGAATCGCCGTGTACCACAGACGCCACAGCTCGCCGTCCTGTACGGCCTCGACCAAGTCGTCGTGGTGCTCAGTGACCAGCGGCACCAAAGTCGCGTACTGACCGGTCAGGGTGACGGGTTGGCACAAAAACATGTCTACTTACCCTTTTGGTTGAGCGAACGGCGCCAGCGCCGCGCCAATTGCAGGCCAAGCCCGCCGCCTAGGCCGACAGCCACAATGGCGACCAGACTTTCATTGCCGTAACCTGGCGTCATCAGGTCGAAGCCGGCCAGTTTGGCCAGCCAAAACGCCGCGAGTGCCCCGCCAACAAAGCCCACGGCATCCGACAGGCCTTCAACAAGCAAGGGGTTCACGATCGGCGTCTCAGCGGTTATGGCGTTGCATGAACACCAGCTTTTCAAACAAGGTCACGTCTTGTTCGTTTTTCAGCAGGGCACCGACCAAGGGCGGTACAGCGACCTTATCGTCCTTGGTCTGTAGCGCTTCCAGCGGAATGTCTTCAGCCAGCAATAGTTTGAGCCAATCCAACAGTTCGCTGGTTGATGGTTTCTTTTTCAGACCGGGCAGGTTGCGCACGTCGTAGAAGGTCTTCATCGCTGCCGTCAGCAATTCCTTCTTCAGGCTGGGGAAATGCACGTCCACAATGGTTTGCATGGTGGCGGCGTCAGGAAACTTGATGTAATGGAAAAAGCAGCGCCGCAAAAAGGCGTCCGGCAGTTCCTTCTCGTTGTTCGAAGTGATGAATACCACTGGCCGGTTCTTGGCACGGATCAGCTGGCGCGTCTCGTAGCAGTAGAACTCCATGCGGTCGATTTCACGCAGCAGATCGTTCGGAAACTCGATGTCGGCCTTGTCGATCTCATCGATCAGCAGCGCGACCGGCTCTTCCGCTGTGAAAGCCTGCCACAGCACACCCTTGAGGATGTAGTTGTGAATATCCTTGACCCGCTCCCCTCCGTCCAGATCGGACAGTTGCGAGTCCCGCAAGCGGCTCACCGCGTCATATTCGTAAAGACCCTGCTGAGCTTTGGTGGTGGACTTGATGTGCCACTGCAACAGTGGCATTTTGAGCGCACTGGCCACTTCCTCAGCCAGCATGGTTTTGCCAGTGCCGGGCTCGCCCTTGACCAGCAATGGGCGTTGAAGGGTGATGGCCGCATTCACGGACAACATCAAATCCTGGGTGGCGACGTAGTTGGGAGTACCTTGGAATTTCATGATGGGAACTTGACTGGCGCTGAGCGCCGGTAACAGGGGTTGGTGGCCGATATAATGAAGCGCTGTTTTACCTCAAACACCGGCTGATTGTCCTCCCAAAATGAATAAACTCGTGTCCTTGCTGTCCGTCCTGCTTGTCGCTTGTGCGACGGCCTCCTCAGTACATTCCCAGGAGGTTAAGGGTGACGCGAAGGCCGGTGAAAAAAAGATAGCAATGTGCATTGGCTGCCACGGCATCCAGGGCTATCAAGCCAGCTTTCCTGAGATCTACAAGGTACCCAAGATCTCTGGCCAGGGCGCCAAGTACATCGTTTCGTCCCTCAGTGCCTATAAAAAAGGCGATCGCAAGCACCCGACCATGCGTGGTATCGCTGACAACTTGAGCGACCAGGATATGGCCGACCTGGCAGCCTACTACGAATCCCATGGCAAGGTTGACGGCGCGATGGTGCCGGTCAAGGCGACTGAAGGTTCAGCCAAGGCCGCAGAGCTGGTCAAGAAAGGTGCTTGTGTCTCGTGTCATGGCGATAATTTCAGTAAACCCATTGACCCCAGCTATCCCAAAATTGCTGGCCAATATGGCGACTACCTGTTTGTCGCGCTCAAGGCTTACAAGACCGACAACAATCCCAAAGTTGGGCGTGCCAACGGCATCATGGGTGGTGTGGTCAAGCAGTTCTCTAACGCTGAGTTGAAGGAACTGGCAAACTACATCAGCGCTTTGCCGGGCGACCTTAAAACCGTGCCCCAGGCCAAGTTCCGCTGAACACGGGGCACTCAGGTCTTGTAGCTGGGCGCTTCTGCGTCCAGGATGGCCATGAGTTCGTTCAGGTGCAATTCTGAGAAGCGTGTAGGGTAAGCCTGCCATTGCGCGCAGGTCAGGGCGGCCACTTCATCGGAAATCAGACTCAGCGGTCTACTGGTCGATAAGGCCAGCACCTGCAGTTCGGCTGCTTTTTCCAGGTAGTACAACTCGTCAAAGGCTTGTGCCACCGATGAGCCAATCACCATCACCCCGTGGTTGCCCATAAACAGCACACTTTTGCCATGGCTGAGTAGGGCTGCGACGCGGGCCCCTTCCGCAGCTTGCAGCGCCATGCCCGCGTAATCGCGGTCATAGGCGATACGTTGGTAAAACCGACAGGCGTTCTGGTCCAGCATTAGGAATTCAAAATCTTGCAAGCAGGCCAGCGCCGTGGTATTGCGCATATGGGTGTGCAGAATGCAGCGCGCTTGAGGCAGGCGTTGGTGGAGTTCGGCGTGCAAATGCCAAGCCGTCGGGTCGGGCGCCTGCGGCCCGCTGTAGCTGTCGGGCTGATCAACATCCAGTCGCAGCAGTTCGCTGGCGCGCAGACGCGAGAAGTGCCGCCCAACCGGGTTGAGCAAAAACTGACGTCCATCGTCTGATAGCGCTACGCTGAAATGGTTGGCGATAGATTCATGAAAACCCAGCCGTGCGGCCCAGCGAAAAGCTGCGGCCAGCTCAATCCGCAGCCGGGATTCCAGGGCATCGACGTCATCAATTGGCGGCATGGTTAATCTCGGGTGGCCCGCTGCTGGACGCAGGCGATATAGGCAGCGCCATCGGGTGGTCGGCCAGCGCGTTGGCTTTCCCAGATCATCTGCCCCAGGCAATCCATCGCTTCATGGTGGGCCAAGTGCAGAGAGTCTCGACGGTGCGTCAGCAATTCAAGCGCCTGCCGAATGCCCCGGGGCTGGTCGATGCTGCACTGTTCGCTGATCGACAGATGCATGGACAGATGCAGGAATGGGTTGTCACGGCTGTCTTGGGTCTGCTGCATGCCCGCTAGGGCGGCTTGCATATCGGCCAACTCAGCGTGGTACTCCGGGTGGTCTTCGATCCACAGGCTGGCGATGGTTTCTATCGCTTCCATTGGTTCTTGGGCAAGGGTCTTGGCGTAGACCGAACAGAAAAACTGACGGACATCGGCTTGGGAAGGCGAAAACATGATGGCTGATATTGTCGCTAATTGTTGGCTCGCTACGCTACGAATTGGCGCCTTGGGTCGACGAGCGGCGACAATCTAAGAAACGCCATGCCCAGCAACTTGTATTGACTGCCTTAACCACACTGTCCGCGCCTAGCATCCGGCCGCTGCTTCCTGGCGATGCTGCCGCTTACCAAGCCCTGCGCTTGCGGGCTTTGGGCGAACACCCTGCCGCTTTTACTTCGAGCGCGGCGGAGGAGGTAGCGCGTCCTCTGAGCTGGTCTGAGCAGAGGTTGAAGCCTGACGTACAGCGACCGCATGATGTTTTTCTAGGCGTCTGGCAGGGCAAACTACTGCTGGGCATGGTCGGTCTTCAGGGGCGCTACCGGGTTAAAGAGCGGCATAACGCCACGCTGGTCGGCCTGTACGTCGCGCCTCAGGGGAGCGGTCATGGACTGGGTCTGGCACTGGTTCAGGCGCTGCTGGCCCATGCCCGATCGCTGCCTGAGCTGCAGCAGCTTGACCTGACTGTTACTGAAGGCAACCCGAAGGCCCAGGCCCTCTACGAGTGCTGCGGCTTTAGAGTCTGGGGTGTCATGCCCCGGGCTGTCAGGGTGGACGGAAGCCTGTTTGCCAAGGTTCATATGGTCTGCCCGCTGCGCTGACCTTATTTCTGAGCCTGTCAATCCTATGTCTTTTTCACTGATCGCCGACCCGTATTTTTACGCAGTCACCATTCCCGCCGTGCTACTGCTGGGCGTGAGTAAAAGCGGCTTCGGCGCTGGCTTGGGATCGCTCGCTGTTCCCATCATGGCCCTGGCGGTCACGGTGCCGCAGGCGGCCGCAATTCTGATGCCGGTGCTGCTTGTGATGGATGTGATGGGTATGGCGGCCTTTCGAAAAGATCTGGACCTGCGCCTGCTGCGCTTTCTCTTGCCTTTTGGTCTGCTGGGTATCGTGATTGGCGCTTTACTTTTCAAAGTGCTCGACGCGCACACGGTGGCCGGTGTCGTGGGTGTGTTCACCTTGCTGTTTCTGGCCCAGCGCCTGCTGTTTCCGCCGCGGCCGGACAGTGCGCCGCCGCCGCGTTGGCTGGGCGCCATTCTGACAATCACCTCGGGCTTCACGAGTTTTATTTCCCATGCCGGCGGGCCACCGATCAATGCTTACATGATCCCACTGCGCTTGCCGCCGATCCGATTTACTGCAACCATGGCTTTTTTCTTTTTCTTTATCAACCTCTCCAAGTGGCTGCCCTATGCTTGGCTTGGCCTGCTGGATATGCGCAACCTGGCGACTTCAATCGTTTTGTTGCCCTTGGCGCCTGTGGGTGTGCTAATCGGCGTGCGTCTGGCGCGGCGCATCCAACCTCAGCTGTTCTATCGGCTGGTTTACATGGGCATGTTTCTGACCGGCAGCAAACTGATCTGGGATGCTTGGCACTGATCACCTTTGATCAAGGCGCTACCATAGCGTGGAACTGTGAATTCAGGAGGTTTGTTATGTCTGTGATTGTTGTGGCCAATCCCAAGGGCGGGGTTGGCAAATCTACCTTGGCGACGCACATTGCGGGCTATTACGCCTCAAGGGGGCATTCCGTGGTCTTGGGCGATATCGATCGCCAGCAGTCTTCGCGTTTGTGGCTTGGCCTGCGTTCGCCGTCTGTTCGGCCCGTTGGGGCCTGGGATATCGATGCCGAGCGGATTGTCAAACCGCCAAAAGCGAGCGATCGGGCAGTGCTGGACACCCCTGCAGGCTTTGATGGTCGTGACTTCAAGGATGTGTTCAAAATGGCCGACAAGGTGCTGGTGCCACTACAGCCAAGTGTTTTCGACATTTTCGCCACAAGGGCATTCCTAGACCATTTGCAGCAGCATCGTCACCATGACCGTTTGCAAATCGCCTTGGTCGGCATGCGGGTTGATGCGCGTACCATCGCAGCCGACAAGCTACAGGAATTTGTGGAGACCTTGGGCATACCGGTACTCGGCCATCTGCGGGATACGCAAAACTATGTTCACCTTGCCGCGCGTGGTCTGACTTTGTTTGACCTCGCACCAAAGCGGGTGGCCAACGACCTGGCCCAATGGCAGCCGATCTGCGATTGGCTTGACGCTTGACCGGCAAGCGCCTGCTACAGTCATGTCATGAAAACCTTTCAAACCCTGTCTGAACTCTCTGCTCTGGTCGGGCAGGAGGTGGCAATCAGTGAGTGGATCACCGTCACCCAAGAGCGGATCGATCAGTTTGCCCAGGCTACGGGCGACCATCAGTGGATCCATGTGGATCAGGAACGCGCCAAAAATGGCCCCTTTGGCGGCACCATCGCCCATGGGTTCCTGACGCTGTCGTTGATTCCTTCATTTTTTGAATCGGCCATGCATGTGTTGGAAACCCGCATGGGCGTGAACTACGGATTGAACAGGGTGCGCTTTACGGCGCCGGTACCGGTCGGTAGTCGCTTGCGGGCGCGTTTGACCTTGCTACAAAGCGAACCCATCGAGCAGAACGGGTTTCAGATGGTCTGGTCCGTGGCCGTGGAGCGAGAGGGCGTGGCCAAGCCCGTGTGCGTCGCCGAATCCATCGCCCGACGTTATCCCTGAGACGGGGGATCGGATTGGCCGGCCAAGGCAAAACCTTGCTGACGCCAAGCTTCGAAGACTGTGACCGCGACTGCGTTTGACAGGTTAAGACTGCGCTGACCGGCCATCATTGGTAACCGAAGGCAGTTGGCTAGCCCCAGTGATTGGCGCAGCGCCTCGCTCAAACCCCGGGTTTCTGCGCCAAAAACCAGCCAGTCACCCGGTGCAAACTGGTGCTGATAAACCGTCCGTTGAGCCCGCGTGCTGAGACCAAAAAGACGCCCTGGCGCTGGGCCTGCCGTCGCCAAGAAGGCCTCCCAGCTGGCATGTTGTTGAATTTGCGCGTACTCGTGATAGTCCAGTCCGGCGCGACGAAGTTGGCGGTCGTCCATGGAGAAGCCCAGCGGCTCCACCAAATGCAGTGTGCTGCCCGTGTTGGCAGCCAGCCGGATGATGTTGCCGGTGTTGGGTGGAATCTCGGGCTCAACCAGAACAATGTTAAACATAGACTGAATTGTCGCCGCTCAGTCGTTGGGCGTGCGCGCGATGACCAGCCCTGTGATGTGGGCGGCCCCGGCCTGACGCACGGTCCGCGCGGCCGCAAAGAGAGTCGCCCCACTGGTCATGACGTCGTCGACCAGGACGACACGGGCCCCACGAAGTCGCGCGGCCGCCAGCGGCTCCGCTGAAAACGCACCCGCCATACTGGTCAATCGCTCGGCCCGCCCCAATGTCCGTTGTGCCGGGGTGTCCAGAAGGCGCAGCAGCATGCCGCCGTCGGATTTATCCGGCGCCAAGTGCTTGGCCAACAGCAATGCCTGGTTAAAACCGCGTGCCAGTAAGCGCTCGCGTGACAGTGGCATTGGGAGCACGATGTCCGCGCTGTCTAGAGCAGGTTCGACCCAAGGCGCGCTGCGTAGAAGCAGGGCTAAAGAGGCGGCCAGCCCAGGTTGGGCGTGAAACTTGAAGTTGATCACCAGGCCTGACCAGGGGTAGGCATAGGCGACTGCTGTAAAGCAGGCGTCTAGTGGCGGATTCTGGCGCACGCAAGCACCGCACTGGTCAATGCCCGGCACAACTGGGATGGCACAGGTACGGCAGCGTGGCCTGGGCTGCGCAAATTGACCGACGCAGGCCTCGCAGACGGCCTGCGTTGGCCATGCATGGCAAACCAGACACTGGCTGGGCAGCCGCGCCGATAGTCCCTGCATCAGTCTCGCCATCATGGCGATCAATATACTCCGGCTGAACTCATCAGCCATGTCCACCCAGCGCCCACCCACCATCGATCCCCATGCCGCCCAACGTTGGGCTGGCCGAACACCAGGTTCCTCGCCATGGTTGCACGAAGAGGTGGCACGGCGCATGGAAGAGCGCCTGGCCTGGATCAAGCTCAGGCCACAAACATGGGCGCATTGGCAGCCTGTCACCGGTGGGCTGCAGGGGCATGACTTACTCGCCCGCCGGTATCCTCAGGCCGCATGCGTGGTGACGGAGCCGATCCAGTCCCATTGCGATTATGCAAATGCCCTGTTGACCAAGCCATGGTGGAGCCCTGCGCGCTGGACGGGTCAACCCATCCTGTTTCAGCCGCCTGAAGCGGCATCGGTACAGATGCTGTGGGCCAATATGGCGCTGCACATGGCGCCAGACCCGCAAGAATTGATGGGGCAGTGGCACCGCGCCTTGGCAACCGGCGGTTTCTTGATGTTTTCCTGCCTGGGTCCGGACACTCTGGCCCGTTTGCGCGAGCACTACCGGGGCTTGGGCTGGCCGGCGCCGTCACACGAGTTTACGGATATGCACGACTGGGGTGACATGCTGGTGGCGGCGGGTTTTGCCGAGCCAGTGATGGATATGGAGCGGATTACCCTGACGTTCAAGTCGCCGGAGCGCTTGTTGGAAGAACTCCGCAGCCTGGGGCGTAATTTGCACCCCGATCGCTTTGCCAGTCTTAGAGGTCGGCAATGGCTGCGACAGTTGATGGCCACATTGGCAAATGAGCCGTTAGAACTTGAGTTTGAAGTGATCTATGGTCACGCCTTCAAGCCGGTTCCTCGGCTTGCGGTCCGTCCAGAGACGGTCCTTTCTCTTGAGCAGATGAAAGACAGTTTGCGCGCTGCAAAAACCCGTCAGCTTGGCCTGCAAACAAGAGCCCCTTGAGGCCAGAGGCGTTAGGAGCCGTCGGCTACAATGAAGTGTGTTTGAACAGCTTTAAAGGCGGCCTGCAAGCCGACTGTCGGGTGAGAAAAAGGTTTGAGCGGGTCGTCCAATGACAAATATGGTGTTTAGATTCGCAACGGTACACGGTCAGGGCATTGACTGGTTTTTGCGCCGGAATTGCGCGGTTACGCCGGCCCAGTTAGGCTGGTTTTACCTATCGCTGTGCATTGTCTCATTGGGTATAGCGACAGGTTTTTGGGCTCAGGGTGCACTGCTGGTAATGCCTTTCGCTTGGCTAGAACTGCTGGCAGTTGGCATCGGTTTTTTGGTCTACGCACGTCACGCTGCAGACAGTGAACAGATTTCCTTGCGAGATCGGCATTTGGTGATAGAGCTCGAGCAGGCTGGCAAGATCGAGCGGATGGAGTTTCGACGCGAATGGGTCAGGGTAGAGCCAAAGCAAGGCGACAACTCGCTGATTGAGGTTTCGGCTCAGGGGCAATCGATTCAGGTCGGGCGATATGTCCGGCCAGAGCTTCGTCCCCTGTTGGCCAGAGAAATACGAATGGCTTTGCGAGGCGCATGAACTGTCTTTACGTCGCGCGACTAATCAGGTTATTTTGAGGCTAATAAGAAGTGAACATGATGAAAAGCATCTCCAACAAGGCAGCGACTGCTCTGCTGACCGCTAGTGCTTGGGCTGGTTCAGTGGCGTTGACCACTGCCCACGCAGTCAATGATTTGCCGGGCGGCCCGGGCGTCAGGCAGCTCAACCTACACCCCGCTGTAACCAAAATTGCCGAAGAGCAGGCTTGGCTGCATTGGTTCATGCTCATCTTGTGCACAGTGATCTTCCTCGCCGTGTTCGCGGTCATGTTTTATTCGATCTGGAAACACCGTAAGTCTGTCGGTCACAAGTCTGCCAATTTCCATGAGTCGGTGACGGTCGAGATCATCTGGACCATCGTCCCCTTCATCATCGTGATCTTGATGGCACTGCCAGCCACCAAAGTGGTTGTGGCCATGAAAGACACCACCAACGCTGACCTGACCATCAAAGCCACTGGCATGCAGTGGAAATGGGGTTATGACTACATCAAGGGCGAAGGAGAGGGCATCGGTTTCATTTCAGCATTGGATGCTGCTCACCGTGAGCTGTCCAATAACGGCGGTCCCAAGGCCGGCGTGGTGATGGATGACTACCTGCTCAAGGTGGACAACCCCATGGTGGTGCCGGTGAACAAAAAGGTGCGCATCATTACCACCGCCAACGATGTAATCCACTCCTTCATGGTGCCATCGTTCGGCATCAAGCAAGATGCCATCCCTGGCTTTGTACGAGATACCTGGTTCCGTGCGGAGAAGATTGGTGACTACCATGGCCAGTGCGTGGAACTGTGCGGCAAAGAACATGCCTACATGCCGATTCACGTGAGGGTGGTGTCTGCTGAAGACTACTCGGCGTGGGTCGCGGGCGAGAGGAAAAAAATTGCTGCGAAAGCTGATGACCCAAGCAAAGTCTGGACGGCAGCTGAGATCACTCAGCGCGGGGAAAAAGTCTATGCCGCCAACTGCGCTGCCTGCCATCAGGCCAACGGCAAGGGAGCCGGCCCGATCAAGGCACTTGATGGCGCGGCCGTGGTGCTGGATGCTGACGTGGCCAAGCAGATTGCAATTCTGCTCAACGGTCAGAACAACGGTGCCATGCCCGCGTGGAAGCAGCTCAGCGATACCGAAATCGCTGCTGTCATCACGTTCACCAAAAACAATTGGTCCAATAAGACCGGCCAGCTGGTTCAGCCGGCCGATGTGACCGCGGCGCGCAAGTAGACCGTCGCTCCCAGATTCAAGCATTGATAAGGAAAACAGCATGAGTGCCGTTCTAGACCACCACAACCACGCCCACGATGACCACCACGACCATGCCCCCAGCGGATGGCGGCGTTGGGTCTATGCCACCAACCACAAAGACATCGGCACGCTCTATTTGCTGTTCAGCTTTACGATGCTGATTGTCGGCGGCGTGCTGGCTTTGCTGATTCGCGCGGAACTGTTTCAGCCCGGTCTGCAGTTGGTGAATCCGGAGTTGTTTAACCAGCTCACCACCATGCATGGTCTGATCATGGTGTTTGGCGCCATCATGCCTGGCTTTGTGGGATTTGCGAACTGGATGATCCCACTGCAGATCGGTGCGGCCGACATGGCCTTTGCCCGCATGAACAACTTCTCGTTCTGGCTCATGATTCCAGCCGGACTGACCCTGATGGGCTCGTTCTTCATGCCCGGTGGCGCACCGGCTGCGGGTTGGACGCTGTACGCGCCGTTGACCCTGCAGATGGGCCCGAGTATGGATGCCGGCATTTTTGCCTTGCACGTGCTGGGCGCGTCGTCGATCATGGGCTCCATCAACATCATCGTCACCATCCTGAACATGCGGGCGCCCGGCATGACGCTGATGAAGATGCCGATGTTTTCGTGGACCTGGCTAATCACGGCCTACTTGTTGATCGCGGTGATGCCCGTTTTGGCCGGTGCCATCACCATGACCCTGACCGACCGTCACTTTGGAACCAGTTTCTTCAACCCAGCTGGTGGCGGTGACCCGGTGATGTACCAGCACATCTTTTGGTTCTTCGGTCACCCTGAGGTTTACATCATGATCTTGCCGGCTTTTGGCATCATCAGCCAGATCGTGCCGGCTTTTGCGCGCAAGAAACTGTTCGGCTATTCCTCCATGGTTTACGCCACGTCCAGCATCGCGATTCTGTCGTTCATTGTCTGGGCGCACCACATGTTCACCACGGGTATGCCCGTGACCGGCCAGCTGTTTTTCATGTACGCCACCATGCTGATCGCCGTGCCCACCGCCGTGAAAATTTTCAACTGGATCGCTACCATGTGGCAGGGCTCAATGACTTTTGAGACGCCCATGCTGTTCGCCGTCGGCTTCATCTTTGTGTTCACCATGGGTGGCTTCACCGGCCTGATTCTGGCTATGGCGCCGATCGACATCCAGTTGCAGGACACCTATTACGTGGTGGCCCACTTTCACTATGTGCTGGTTGCGGGCTCACTGTATGCCATGTTTGCCGGTTACTACTACTGGAGCCCCAAATGGACCGGCGTCATGTACAACGAGACCCGCGGCAAGATCCATTTCTGGTGGTCGCTGATCGCCTTTAACGTGACCTTCTTCCCCATGCACTTCCTCGGCCTGGCTGGCATGCCCCGCCGCTATGCCGACTATCCGATGCAGTTCGCCGATTTCAATGCGCTTGCCTCAATTGGCGGTTTTGCCTTCGGTCTCGCCCAAGTCTATTTCTTCTTCTTTATTGTGCTTCCCGGCATGATGGGCAAGGGAGAGAAAGCGCCTCAAAGCCCTTGGGAAGGGGCTGAAGGCCTGGAGTGGGAAGTTCCCTCGCCAGCACCTTTCCATACCTTTGAGACGCCGCCTCGTTTGAACGCTGCGGCCAACAAGGTCATCGGCTAACAGCCCGCGGGAGACTTACAAGATGACCCCTGAGCAAAAAAAAGCCAATCTGCGTACAGGCCTGATTTTGGCCTCGATCGCTCTGGTGTTCTTCATTGGTTTTATGGCCAAAATGGTCTTGCTCGGCAAGTAAGCATGGGTTTGTACCGCGCCAATGTCAGGATGCTGGGGAAGTTGGTGGTCGTGACCGCCGGGATGTTCGCTTTCGGGTATGCATTGGTACCGCTCTATAAGGCGATTTGCGAGATGACAGGCATCAACATACTGGCATTGGGCGATCGTAATATTCCTGGCGCTACCGCCAACACGCCGGCCAATACCCAGGTCGACACCAGTCGCACCATCACAGTCGAGTTTGACGCCAATGCGCGAGGTCCGTGGGAGTTCAAGCCGGCGCAGCGTTCCTTGCAGGTGCATCCGGGCGAGATGGCTACCGTGATGTACGAATTTCAGAACGTGCAAAACCGGCGTATGGCGGCGCAGGCCATTCCGAGCTACGCGCCGCAGCAGGCTGGTGCGCATTTCAATAAGCTGGAATGTTTTTGCTTTAGCCAGTACACGCTGGAGCCGGGCGAAAAAAAATCATGGCCGGTGGTGTTCGTGATCGACCCCAAGCTCTCAAAGGATGTACGCACCATTACCCTCTCCTACACATTTTTCGAAGTAGGTGGCAAGACGCCCCCCGCGCCGGTGGCTGACGCCAAGCCGCACCTCGCATCGGGAGCCGGTACGTGAGTGGCACCGCCAAGGCAGGCACAGCATCGCTCTGGCGCAGTGTGCGCGTGGTGGCTTGGTCGTTTTTAGGGATTCGCAAGGGTAGTGAATCGCAGGAAGATATGGCTAGGGTCAACCCTTTCCATATCATTGGGGTAGGCATCGCCGCTGCGGCCTTTTTTGTCGTTAGTTTGGTGATTTTGGTGAATTGGGTGGTTGCCAAATAAGGCACTCCCGGCACCACAATGGATAGAAGAGAACTGGAAGGAATGGAGCTGACATGAGTTCAACAACCCACGGAACAACACCGTACTACTTTGTACCCAGCCCGTCGCGGCATCCGGCCTTGGCGGCCCTCGGTCTTTTTTTCGTCATCCTGGGCGCAGGGCAGTGGATCAACGGCGCCGACTGGGGCAAGTATTCCCTGGCGTTTGGCATGGTCTGGTTCCTGGGTGTGTTGTACCAGTGGTTTAGCCAGGCAATTGGTGAAAGCGAAGGCGGCCAGTATGGTCGCAAGATCGACTTGTCGTTCCGCTGGAGCATGAGCTGGTTTATTTTCTCAGAGGTGATGTTTTTTGGCGCGTTTTTCACTGCGCTGTGGTGGGCTCGCGCTCACTCGGTGCCTGAACTCGGCAACCTTGAGCATGCCTTGCTGTGGCCTGATTTCAAATCGGTATGGCCCAGTCTTGCAGCTGGGGCCACTGGCTCACCTGCCGGTATCGTTGAGCCGTTCACCACCATGACGCCGTTTTGGTTACCTACCATCAACACCGCACTGCTGCTGACTTCAGGCGTGACATTGACCATTGCCCACAATGCTTTGATTGAAGGCAAACGCGCCAGGACAATTGCTTTCATGTGGCTCACCGTGGCGCTGGGCGTGTTGTTCTTGATTGTGCAGGGCTATGAGTACTACCACGCCTATGTCGACCTCAACCTTAAGCTCAGCTCTGGGGTTTATGGCTCAACTTTCTTCATGCTCACAGGTTTCCATGGTTTTCACGTTTTCATCGGCATGCTGATGCTGCTGTTCATCACGCTGCGTCTGCAAAAAGGTCATTTCACCGCTGACAAGCACTTCGGTTTTGAGGGTGCAGCCTGGTATTGGCATTTCGTGGACGTGGTCTGGTTGGGTCTGTATATTTTGGTGTATTGGCTCTGACTCTCGCGACGGGTATTAAAAAAGGCACCGCGCGCGGTGCCTTTTTGATGTGCGCCCAGCATGGGCGCACTCCTGGAGGTGCCGTCTGAACGGCTTTGTCAGACCTATTGGCCGGGAGCAATGCCTGTGGGATGGATGTAGCCGAGCTTCCAGGCGGCCAGTATGCAAACAAACAAGAGAATAGAAATGCCAACCCGCATGCCCAGCGCCAAGGCCATCTTGTTGCCCTTGGCCCCCTGCCTCAGCATGAAGTACAGCGCTGTGCCAAGGCTGGCAAGGATGGCAAGGAAGGCGATCAGGACGATGTATTTCATGCCAGGCATTATCCAGTGAATGCAGCGCGTCGGTTTTGGCTGATAACGATTGCCACCGGTCTGGCGGTTGCGCTCACGACCGGGCTGGGCAGATGGCAGCTGTCCCGGGCCGCAGACAAAGTGGCACTGGCTGCTGCCATCGCTAACCAGACGATTCAACCTGCACTGTCAAGCCTTGAGCTTGCAGAGCGCGCCCATCGTACCGAAGTCATGCACCGCCCGGTGGTGCTGCAGGGCCGTTGGTTGCCAGAGCACACCATATTCCTGGATAACCGGCAGATGAACGCCAAGCCCGGGCTCTTTGTCGTGACGCCATTGGCACTGACTGAGAGCTCAGCCGTTGTGCTGGTGCAGCGCGGCTGGGTGCAACGTAATTTTTTGGATCGAAGCAGCCTCCCGGTGCTGGATACGCCGCCCGGTACCGTCACCGTCAGTGGGCGCATTGCCCCGCCGCCGTCCAAGTTATACGAGCTGGGTGACCAGCAGGCGGGGCGCATACGGCAAAATCTAGATATGGCAGCGTTCGCGCAAGAAAGTGGCTTGAGTCTTTTGCCGGTGTCAGTTCAGGAAGTCAGAGCCCCGGCTGACGGCCTGCAGCGTGACTGGTCGCAGCCCGCTACCGGGGTGGACAAGCACTACGGCTATGCGGCCCAGTGGTTTGGTTTGAGCGGGCTGTTTGCAATTCTTTATGTCTGGTTCCAAATTGTCAAAAAATTCAAAAACCGGCGATGACCAGCCGCTGGCGCTAACGGTGCACGGCGTGCCGGTACCGGGTCAGGCCATGGCGCAATCACAGCGCACCGGCCGTGGGCGATGGACCATGCTCGTGCTGTTGCTGGCTTGTGCCGCGCCGGTTGTGGCGTCTTACGTCACCTATTACTTCATCCGTCCTGAAGCCCGCCGTGTGTTCGGGGAACTGGTGGATCCACAACGCCCCTTGCCGGCGCTGGCCGCCACCGCTCTGGATGGCCGGCAGACATCCCTCAACACGCTGAAAGGGCAGTGGTTGCTGGTCAGCGTGGCTGGCGGCGCATGTGAAGCGGCCTGTGCCGAGCATTTGTATTTGCAGCGGCAGTTGAGAGAGGGCTTGGGCAAAGAGAAAGACCGCTTGGATTGGGTCTGGCTGATCGCTGATCAGGCGCCCGTTGGCGTTGCCCTGCTGCCCGCGCTCAAGGGGGCCACGGTCCTGCGCTTGCCGGCCCCAGACTTGGCCGCCTGGTTGACGCCAAGTACAGGCAAGCGCATTGAGCAGCACCTGTATGTGGTGGACCCCATGGGCAATTGGATGCTCCGTTTTCCGGCAGATCTTGACCGTGCATCTGCGCAGCGTGCCAAACGTGACCTCGAGCGCCTGCTGCGCGCCTCGGCGTTTTGGGACCAGTCCGGCCGTGCGCCTGCTCAGTGAGCCAATTGCCGTGCAGCCCGCTTACGATATGTCACCCCTGCTGGCCCTGATGGGCGTGGGCCTGCTGCTTGCGCTCGGTCCGGTGCTCTGGGTCTGGCGGCGGCAGCGGCACGCCAGCCCGTGGCGGCGCCAGCAGGCGCTGACCGTGCTGATCTTGTTCCTGACCTTTGACCTGATCATGTTTGGCGCCTTCACGCGGCTGACGGACTCGGGCCTGGGCTGCCCAGACTGGCCCGGTTGCTACGGCCAGGCCAGCCCCCTGGGCGCCCACGCGCCCATTGCAGCCGCCCAAAGTGCGATGCCCACGGGCCCGGTCACACATGGCAAGGCCTGGATTGAGATGATCCATCGGTATCTGGCCACCGGTGTTGGTGCGCTGATCCTGGTGGCCGCGTTAGCGGGCTGGCGCACGCATCGCTCCGGTAAGCGCGACCAGACTGCGCCTGTGGTGAGCCCCTGGTGGCCAACCCTGACTCTGGTCTGGGTGTGTGTGCAGGGCGCTTTTGGCGCCCTGACGGTGACCATGAAGCTGTTTCCCGCCATTGTCACGCTGCATCTGTTGGGCGGTCTGGCTTTGCTGGCCCTGCTCGGGTACCAAGCCGCGCGGTACCATCAATTTGCACAAAGGCGGTCCCCAGTGGTGATAGGTTCAGGCCTACGGCAGTTGCTGTTGGTAACTTTCGCCCTTTTGGTGCTGCAAGTCGGCTTGGGTGGCTGGGTCAGCACCAATTACGCCGTTCTGGCCTGCACAGATTTCCCAAAATGCCAGGGCAGTTGGTGGCCAGAGATGAACTTCGAACAGGGCTTTGAGTTTTGGCGATCGTTGGGACTCACAGGCGCGGGTGAAGCCATCAGCTTTGCCGCACTGACGGCCATTCACTATGTACACCGCCTGATGGCCCTGCTGGTACTCGGCTTGTTGGTTTTTTTGGCTTGGCGCTTGCATCATTTGCCCGATTTGCGCCAGCCAGCGCGATGGCTGGCCGGGCTTGCAGGGCTGCAACTTTTAACAGGGTTGAGCAATGTTGTACTCGGATGGCCGCTGTTGGCCGCTGTCATGCACACCGGCGGCGCTGCTGCCCTGGTGTTGACCTTGACTTGGCTGGTCACTGCCAGCCAGGCTTACGCCCAAGTGCGCCTGGCTCCTCCCCCTGTCGCGAATGGAATCAGCGCATGAATGCCTCTTTGTCCTCTGCCCCGCTGTCCCCGTTTCGGCAGTTTTACGCCCTGACCAAGCCGCGGGTGGTGCAATTGATTGTGTTCTGTGCCTTGATCGGCATGGTGCTGGCAGTGCCTGGCGTACCCAACTGGGCTGAGGTGCGCTTAGGCTTGCTGGCCTGCGTTGGTATTTGGCTGGTGGCGGGTGCGGCAGCAGCCTTTAACTGCATCGTTGAGCAGGGTATAGACGCCAAGATGAAGCGCACTGCCTGGCGGCCTACGGCCAAAGGCCAACTCGGCAACAGCCAGACGCTGCTCTTTTCAGCGGTTTTGTGCAGCCTGGGCTCTGTGCTGCTGTATGTGTGGGTCAACCCGTTGACCATGTGGCTGACCTTTGCCACTTTTGTCGGCTACGCGGTCATCTACACCGTGATCCTCAAGCCGCTGACGCCACAGAACATCGTGATTGGTGGCGCTTCCGGTGCTATGCCGCCGGTGCTGGGTTGGGCGGCGATGACCGGCGATGTCGGCCCTGAATCCTTGATTTTGTGCCTGATCATTTTCTTGTGGACACCGCCACATTTCTGGGCACTGGCACTGTACCGGGTGGAGGACTACCGCAAATCTGGTTTGCCTATGCTGCCCGTGACGCATGGCAATGAGTTCACCCGCCTTCAGATTCTGCTCTACACCCTGGTGCTGTTTGCCGCTTGCCTGCTGCCGTATGTGTACGGCATGAGTTCCTGGTTGTATTTGGTGGTGGCGGTCGGCCTGAGCCTGGGGTTTTGTTGGTATGGCTTTCGGCTGTGGCGCCAGTACTCTGACGCGCTGGCGCGCGAGACTTTCCGCTTTTCGCTGATTCACCTCAGCGCCTTGTTCCTCGCTCTGTTGGTGGACCACTACCTGCTTTGAGGTCCTGATGCAACGACGATTCGCTATTCAAATCATAGCTACAACCTCAATCGTGGCGGGGGCTAGCGCCTTTTTCTCTGCCTGTTCTGACAAAAAGCCTGATTTTGCCGCCATCGATGTCACCGGCGCCGACTACGCCCGTGGCTTCTCGCTGACTGACCACAACGGCCAGTTGCGCACAGTGCGTGACTTTGCCGGCAAAGTGGTAGTGGTTTTTTTTGGCTACACCCAATGTCCTGATGCCTGCCCCACCACCATGGCTGAACTGGCCGAAGTCAAGAAGTTACTCGGCAAAGATGGCGAACGCCTGCAGGCGGTATTTATCACGGTTGACCCTGAGCGCGACACACCTGAGGTGCTCAAGGCCTATATGGGTAATTTCGACCCGACCTTTTTGGCGCTGATCCCCAGCGCCCAAGCCTTGCCGGCGCTGGCCAAAGACTTCAAGGTCTACTACAAAAAGGTCGAGGGCAATACCTCAACCAGCTACAGCATGGACCATACGGCGGGCAGCTACGTCTACGACCCCCGCGGCAAACTTCGGCTCTACACCCGCTATGGCAGTGGCTCGAAGGTGCTGGCAGCAGACGTCGCTCTGCTGATCAAGGGCGCCTGAGCCGACTCGCGCTTATTCGGCCTTGATGCCCTGGCTGGTGATGATCTGCCCGAGTTGGGCAGTATCAAGCTTGACGCGGCTGGCCAGTTCTTCGGCCGTGCTGCCCACCACCTGCCAGCCCTGCGAAAACAGTTTTTGCCGCATCTCTGGTGTGCGGGCTATCTCAGCGATCAACGCCGACAGGCGTGCCGCGACCGGTTTGGGCAAACTATTGGGTGCGGCAACGGCGTTCCAGATTTCCAGGTTGAAGTCTTTCACCCCAGCCTCCGACAGGCTGGGCAGGTCAGGCACCAGGGTGCTGCGCGTGCTGGCGGTGATGCCGATGGCGCGCAGCTTGCCGGCCTTGACCTGGGCGTTGGCTAGCGCTGGCGGCAACAGGCTCAGCTGAAGATCACCGCCGATCATGGCGGTGGTGACCTGGGGGTAGCCAGGGTAGGGCACATGCACGGCGGCCGCACCGGTCTTGGCCTTGAACAATTCCATACCCAAATGGCCCACGGTGCCGACGCCTGGCGTACCGTAGTTCCAGCGGTTGCCACCCGCGCGGGCGGCAGCCAGAAACTCCTCGGCGCTGGTGCCCGGTGCGTTCGCGGGTGCACACAGCACCAGCGGTGACACGCCTATCAGACTGATTGGCGTCAGGTCGGTCAGCGGGTCATAAGGCAGCTTGGCGTTGAGCAGCCGGGCGATCGTCATGTTGCCGTTGATCATCAAGCCGATGGTGTGGTGGTCAGTGGCTTTAGAGACGAAGTCGGCCGCAATATTGCCCGCCGCCCCCACCTTGTTGTCGACCAGTACCGCTTGCCCGAGCGCCTTGGACAAGGGTTCGGCAAAAGCGCGCGCGGTCAGGTCAGGCGATGACCCGGCCGGGAACCCGACCACCAACCGCACTGGCTGGCTCGGCCAGCCCGGCGTGCTTTGAGGGCTAATTTGGGCTGTAGCCCCCGTCAATATTGCATAGTTTGCTATTAAAATCGTAGCAATTTGAGTTAATCTGCGCAGCATTGAAAACCCCAAAAAAAGAAAAAGCCCCTGCGGGACAAAACCGTCAGGGGCATTGTGGCGCAAATCGGAGCTGGATTGGCCCCCAATTGACCGGCGACTGATCAGGCGTAAGCGGCCAGAGTGGTCTTCATCTTCTTCATCGCAGCTACCTCGATCTGGCGAATCCGCTCAGCGCTAACACCGTACTCGGCGGCAAGCTCATGCAGCGTCATGCCGCCGGAACTGTCGTCGTTGACCTTGAGCCAGCGCTCCTCCACAATGCGCCGACTGCGGGGATCGAGTGCCTCCAGGGCCATAGCAATACCGTCGCTGGCCAGGGTGTCGCGTTCGCGGGCCTCAATCATGGCAGTAGGCTCATGGCTGGCGTCGGTCAGGTAGGTAATCGGGCCAAAGGCCTCGTCGCCATCGTCCGAAGGGCTTGGGTCCAGCAGCACATCGCCGCCTGACAGTCGGGTCTCCATTTCAATGACTTCTTCGCGTTTGACACGCAGTTCGCGTGCCATGGCGTCAATCTGTGCCTCATTGAGCGTGTCACGGTGCGTGCCACTGTCGGCGGCGGCGTCTTCGGCTTTGAACCGCTGCTTCATCGAACGCAGGTTGAAAAACAGCTTGCGCTGCGCCTTGGTGGTGGCCACCTTCACCATACGCCAGTTTTTCAGGATGTACTCATGAATCTCGGCCTTGATCCAGTGCAGCGCGTAGCTGACCAGGCGTACGCCCTGGTCAGGGTCAAAGCGCTTTACTGCCTTCATCAAGCCCACATTGCCTTCCTGGATCAGGTCGCCGTGTGGTAACCCGTAACCAAGATATTGGCGCGATACCGACACCACCAGCCTCAAGTGAGACAGAACCAGTTTACCCGCGGCCTCCAGGTTGTTGTCCTGCTTGAACTGGCGAGCGAACTGTTGCTCTTCTTCGAGCGTCAGCATGGGCAGCCGATTTGCGGCTGAAATATACGCGTCCAGATTGCCCAGCGGGGGCACCAGTGACCATGGGTTAGCCACTGCCAACGCGCTTCCCGAGTTTGCGATGTAAGTCGTCATACCAGCACTCCTTGTAGTCATGCTGCAGATATTAGCACTCCTGTGGGGAGAGTGCTAACAGAGATATTCAATGAAGACCATAGTTGTTTACGTTAGGTGTCGGTGTCGGTGTCGGTGTCGGTTCTCACTTGATTTTGAATTTTTCTCACTAAGTTTTGAACTCCTCAGCTTCAACATAACTCACCTAAGTCATTGATATGAAATAGAAAAAATCGATTTTTCTAGGCTGGGCGATGGCGTTCGATGCTCAGGACGGGTCGAAATTCACAATTTCTGCCTTGAAGCACAGTTTTTGATCAGCCCGCGCCAGTGCCTGAACCCGCATACTGCCCCAGCGTCTCCCTGAGCTCTTGCGCCACCTGAGCCTGCAAGACCCTACAGAGATTGTCAGTGGGGCGTTATGCGGCGGAACTACAAGGCAAGCAAAACGCCCCCTAGGCCGCATGAATGCTGGATTTCAGGCTGAGAAAACGCCGTACCCGGCCCGTTTCACAAACCCATCAAACCCATGCGTCTGTGCGCATTGACGCGGATGTCATGGCATGGCTAAAAAGCCAAAGCCAAAGCCAAAGCCAAACCAAGGGCTACCAGGCCAGGATGAACGCGATCCTGTGCGATGCCATGATCCGCTCCACCCATCACAAAGTCTGATCGGCAGACGGAGAAGGGGACTGGCTCAATGAGCGCCGTTCAATCACGAACCCTGCTGATTCAAGCGCACGCTGGTACCACTGCCAACCCGATTCAAATGCCTGCCACTCCTGTTGCAAGGCTTCGGATTCTGGCAACAAAGCACCATTAAGCAATCCATGCTGGTGCTTCAGGCTAAAGGCAGCAGTCACAGGTAGATTTTCAGCTTTGAACTTGGCCACATAACCCCAAACATTTTCAAAGCAAAAACGGCGTAACCCACCGGCGTACAAGGCTTCGGTCTGCGCCATAATTGGCAGACGACCCTGCCCTATGGGAACGCCCTGTACCCAAGGGCGACCTTCGCTATTGACGATCACGTGGTCCTTAACATGGACTGCGTCAATGTAAGCTTGCATTGCACGCAGTGCCTGCATGGGGTCTTCACCCACCATTTGTGAATTGCCGTAGTCATACAGCGCCCTGATCCGAGGATGATCGACTTTGGCCAGAATTTGGGATATCACCTCACCCTGAAAATCCTCGTGGTTTTCAAACACGATCGTGATGCCCAAGCTCTCAGCTTCGGGTGCGACAGCCCGCAGGTCACGCACGGTCCACTCAATCTGTTCGGACAGCGGTGCTTGGTACTTGGTGTACACACGCAAACGCTCAGCCCCCAATTGGGATGCCACCAACAGCATTTTCTGCAGGTTATCAACACGGGTGTCGCTTGTGTCAATTTCACAGGCCATGTTGTGCTCCTGCAAGCAAGCCCGCACGCTGGCGAAATGTTCGAGTGTTGTTCCACCCAAGTCCCGATACCCCGGTCCATTTGCAGAGATGTTGACCCCGGTGAATCCGCGTTCTTGAGCCAAGGCGATATAGGTAAAAACATCAAAGTCTCGCCTGTACTTGAATTGAAAGCGCAGACTGAAACTATGGATGTGCATCTCGATAGATTTCATACGACCAAACCTTGTGACAACAAACGACGAAGTAGTTGGATTTCAGCCTGTAGCGCGACGCTGTACAAGCGCGACGTCTTCTCGTCGGAGGCGGCTATGTCTTGTGCACGCATGGCGCAATACGCCGCGAAGCGGTAATGGTGACTGTTGCGGGTGCTGCGAAGCCGTTCGAACGTTTCCTGCGCATCCATCGGATGCTCGTCCAAGGCAGAAAAATACGCGCTGAAAAACTGCTGTTCCTGTGCGACCGTCAGTACCGGATACCCATAAAGCACTTGCATTGCAGGAGACACAAAGGTCAGCACATCTTGAAGCCCGTCTCCGATACCCGGACATTGCCAATCGATCAAACGCAAGCCATCAGGGCTGCTCACCATATTGCCCGGCCCACAATCAGTGTGCACCAATGCCTCTTTGAAGGTTGGATGGGCGGTTTGCATGGGCACTTTAGGGCGCCATTGACGGAGGCTGTCACTCAACACACTACCGTGACGTTGCAACATCTCATCGGCATGGCTGAGCAGGTCGGTTGCATCAGTGGGTAGCTTTCGAAAGGCGTTCATGGCGAAAGAATCGATGGGGATGCCGTGCACTCGGGCCAGCAAAGTGGCTGTCTCTTTAAGGTCACCATTCCAATGACCCCCCTTGACATACTCATAGACCAGCAGACTTCCTGCCGGACTATCGGCAATAAACGCGATCGGCTCGGGAGCGCATTGCTGACCTTGCAAGAACCGCAATGCCGCATATTCAGCGGTCGGCAGAATCGGGAACATTGGGTTTGCCGGCACCTCGGCGAACTGCTTTACCACCCAGTCCAGGTTGCTGAGCTGTTTGCTGCGCAGCCGGTACACCCGATTCCAAAATCCCCCTGTGAGCAACTCCAGAGACAAGTCATCGGAGGCCTCAGCTGGCACCATGCCATTGGCCAGCAACACACCTAGCAATATTTTCTCGTCAGCCATTAGCCAGGGCACGCCAAGGCGCGCAGCTCGGCCATCAGGTCGTCGGGCACTTCAACACCATGGGCATTTGCATAGGCTGCATGATCGGCGCGCCCTTTGCCGGGCAGGCGTGCGCCCTCCTGCTCATATATGGCATGGGTAAGTCGAGAGATGCGTTCCGCGAACCCGGGTGCACAGCGTGCCGGGTCAATGGCGATAAAGCATTGGCCCACACCAGGCGGACCCCCAGAGTTATCCAGCAGTGAGCTGGCCTCGAACGACCAGTTGGCGCCGCCAAGCCCTGCGATGAGCACATCGACAAGTAAAGCTAGCGCGTAGCCCTTGTGACCAGCCGCTGGTGCCATGGTTCCCGCTAAGGCAGCTTGCGGATCAGTCGTCGGGCGGCCATCGATATCGATCGCCCAACCTTCAGGCACCGGGCCACCCGTTCGTGCAGCGGCGATCACATTAACCCGGGCGGTTGCCGTGCTGGACATGTCGGCCACTATGGCTTCGGTCCCCTCTTGCGGTACGCCAAAGCCCCAGGGGTTCGTCCCGAAGACGGGTTTGCTTCCACCGACCGGCGCCATCATGGCAGAGGCGTTTGCAAAGGCCAGACTGACGAGCCCATGCTCGAGAAAACGGTGAATGAACCAGCCAAGTACACCGGCCGAGTAAGAGTTCCTGATCGTCATGAAGGCGACGCCTTGACGACGAACGATTGATACAAATTCTGGCAACGCAGACAGAAACGCCGTGTGTGCAAATCCATTGCAAGCGTCGACTTGAAGGATTGCTGGTGCCAGAATTTCCGTGCGAAACAGAGCATGCCCATCAACTTTGCCACAGCGGAGATGTGCGCAATAGGTTGGCAGATAGGCCAAACCGACATTGCGAATACCCTGGGCTTCTGCCTCCACAACTGACTGCGCTACAACCTCGCTATGGCGTGAGTCCCCACCGCTTGTCATCAAGGCCTGTCGGGCAAGCTCGTGAACTTGCTGCAATGTCAATCTTGAAGTCATCAGGTAGGGCACTCTCAGTTAAACCTGGCCGTTTTGCTTAGGGTTTGCGCTAGCACCACTTCATTGAGTTCGACGCCGAGCCCTGGTGTGTCGGGTAGTGTGAACCAGCCCTGGTTATCCAACTCCAGCGGGGACTTCAACAGGTAATCACGTCGTTCTGCTGTCCAGTCAGGCGCATCCAGCGGCCACTCGACATAGGTTTCGCCAGAGGTACCGGCTATCAACTGAAGGTTGGCCATCATGCCCAGGCCATTGCCCCAAGTATGAGCACTGAACAGCCGGCCCCTTTCCGCGACTTGGCGGGCGAAAGGCGCAAGCCCAGTAATGCCACCAGTCAGAACTGCATCGGGCTGAAATACATCCAAACAATCGCGGTCCAGTAATTCGCGCCATTCGTAGGGCTCGCGGGTGAGCTCTGCACCCGCTAAACGAATACCCACCCGATTACGCAATGCGCGCATCCCCTCATAGTCGCCCCGATGAAGGGGCTCCTCCATCCAGAATACGTGCAGTTTTTCAAGTTGCTTGGCGACATGAAGCGCGTGCTCAAAGTCCCACGATGGCCCAATGTCCCAAGGCATCCTCCAACCTTGGTTGCAATCCACCATCAGATCCAACTGGTCACCCACGGCTTCCCTAATCGCCTGCAATACCGCAAGGTCCGCGGCTAAATCGCTACGCCCAAAGCGCACCTTGAGAGCCGGTATGCCCGCCGTCAAGCATCGCGTCGCCACCCCAACCATGTCATCGGTTGACCGATGAACACCACTGGACTGATAGGCGCGCAGACGAGGTGCCTTTCCACCCAGCATCTTCCAAACCGCTTGGCCTTGCGTCTTGCCCGCCAGGTCCCATAACGCTATATCCAGGGGCCAGGGCCGTCCGGCATGGAAATCGATATTCATCAACACCGCATGGTGTCGATCCAGCGCCAAGGCCTCCTGGCCAACGAACAGGTGCTCATAATCGCCAAAGCCCAACATCGCGTCGCCAGAACCCACACCCATGCGACCGTCTTCATCAAAGACGCGCACGAGGGTTGCTGGAAAGCGGGTACGAGGCCGAGAATCCCACGAGGCCGGGAAAGGTGGCTCAAGTTGGAGCTGGTGATGGGTGATGACAATTCTGTCAATTCGTGCCATTTATGCGGCTTTCCACAGGGGTGCAGGGATCCTACAATAAAAATTAAGAGTTGACCTTGTTACTGAAATCAGCCTCAGCCAGCCCCTCATCACGCACACTGCCCCAGCGTCTCCCTGAGCTTTTGCGCTCTTTAATCGCTTGCTGATGAGTTGATCACCATCAAAGCAGCTTCTATCTGTTTGAGCATCGGCGCGGCATCGCGGTAGTCAAGGACCACGGGGTCCAAACCGGTTGGAATTCGCAGTACCAAACTCGGAAAACCGTTGATGGGCGCGCTGCGCGCAAATGCCACTTCTTGTTTCAGTTGATCCTGTACAGCAGCGCCCGAAAGTTCAGCATAGAAAAGTTTGCGATCCAGCCCGATTTCTCCTGCCAGGTCGACCAAGGTGGCTGTATCTGACGGGTTGCGTGCCTCCAGGTAATAGGCTTGCTGGATCGCGTGGATCATGCGTTCCTCATGTGCATTCGAGAGCTGCGCAGCTGCTAGGACTGCGCGGCACGCGTTGTAGGTTGAACGTCTTGGCGTGCCTTGTTCCCAAAAGTCAAAGTTGAACTGGGTGCCGGGAACGCGTTCTTGAATCGTTTGCCAGATGCCTTTGAGCTTTAGGCGCATATCAGGTGGCATCGGCGCATCACTGTCAGGAGCTAGCCCGCCGACCACACGGCGTACTCGTAACCCAGCAGGCAATTGGGCGCACAAGTCGGTCCATACGGGTTTGAATGCCCAGCACCAACTGCACATCGGGTCATGAAAATGAAGCAACTCGGTTGTCATCATTTAGTTCGACAGCATGACGCGGTTGCGCCCCTGCAACTTGGCTTGGTAGAGGGCCTGGTCTGCCAGCCCTAACAGGTCGGCTGGGTCTTGCCCCATCCGGGGAATGCATGACGCTACCCCGGCGCTCACGGTGACGACCGGCGCTGTCGGGGACTGCGGGTGCGCAATGGCGGCGGCGAGTATCGCCTCACGCAAACCCTCAGCTTTCACTCGGGCCAAGGGCCCGTCACATGTCGGCAGAATCACCACGAACTCCTCGCCGCCATAGCGGGCCGCGAGGTCACCCGGGCGGCTGCGCACGGCGCCCAGAATACCGCCCACGCGCTGTAGGCAGCCATCACCTGCCGGATGCCCAAGGCTGTCATTGAAGGCCTTGAAGTGGTCCACGTCCAGCATGATCATCGCAATAGGGTTACCGGCGCGCAGGGCCCGCTGCCATTCCGTATGCCACTGGGCATCAAAGTGCCGACGGTTGGAAAGTCCAGTCAGCGCGTCGGTCGTGCTGAGCATCTGCAGCTTGTCGTTGGCAATTTCGAGTTCGGCCGTTCGCTGCTTGACCTTGGCCTCCAGTTCGTCGTTGGCGCGCGTGATCTCGGCCTGCAAGCGCGCTTGCTGGCGCTGTTCCAGCTGTATGCGCCGGGTGAAGGCGGCACCAATCCCAATGAGCAGCAGCATGACACACACCAGCGCCGCCAACACCCCCTGCTTCATCTCGTCGAGCCCTGCCGTTATGGCGGCCAGCTCGCCAGTCAATGCGCCGACAGTGGTCTCGCTGTTGATTTCGTAGATTTTTCTAGAGAGCTCGAAGCGCTCATCGAAGAGCACAGCTCGTGCCTCCTTCCATTGCTCCCGCTGGATATGCGCCAAGGCACGGCTCTCTACCTGCCGCAAGGTCAAGTGGTCGCCGGCAAGCGCCGCGATCTCACTGGCCAGCGGCAAGTCCAGCGAATCTTTAACCACGCCCTTCATGGTGACTTCCAACTCCTGCTGAAGGGTGTCGTAGCCGCTGGCACGCAGACCGTTTTGCTCATGAACTGCAGCCCGCAATACGCTGTACATAGCCTGGTTCAGCCGAACCATGCGCTCTAACCCCACAGTGACGGAAGCGTTGCGGGTGTGCATGGCTTCATGTTTGCGGTCAACATAGAGCCCGACGCCAATCGTCACGATCAGCACCAGCACAGCTGTTACAAGTGAACCTAGGTAGCGCATCAGGGGATAACGCGGTCGGCACGACCCATGAACCCGGCGGGCAGGCTGATGCCCATGGTCTTGACGGCCTTGGCGTTCACGACAAGGCTGTACTTTTCGACCGGACCCCAGGGTATGCTGCCCGGCTTGACGCCTTTCAGGACCAGCGACGCTTTCTTGCCTGCGGCATACCCCACCAGGTAGTAGTCATTGCCATAAGCGGCGATGGCGCCGCGCGCCACGCTCTCGACGTCCCCTGCAAAAAGCGGGATCCGATGCTGCTCACAGACCTTGATCACCGCCTCGAAGTTCGCCGCCGTGGTGTTGTCAGCCGTGTGCAGGATGGCCTCCACACGGCCCACCAAGGACTGTGCTGCGGCGGGCACCTCTGCACTGTTAGTGACATGAACCTCAACCAGGCTCAGCCCCAACGGGGTTGCTGCCTGTCGCAGGATCTGCAGGTGCTTGACCGAGTTGGCCTCCTGGGGGTTGTACACAATGCCCCAGCGCTTGATTTGCGGCAGTGCCCGGGAGTAAGCCTCCAACTGCAGGCGAATCGGCCACATGTCGCTCACTCCGGTAATTAAGCTGCCCGTCTTCTGGCCCGGAGAACTGTGGGGCGGCACCACGCCCGCACTCAGGGGATCGGTCACTGCGGAAAAAATGATGGGCACTGCGGTGGCCACACGCGCGGCGGCCTGGGTGCTGGGTGTTGCAATGGTGTGGATCAGGGCTACTTTGGCCAGAACCAAGGCTCGTGCGGCGGCCTCGGCCTTGGCAGGGTCGCCTTGTGCATCGTGGCGCAGGATCTCCAGATTGACGCCCTCCTTGAAGCCCGAGTGGGCCAAGGCTGCCTCAAAGCCCTTCTCGTCAGCGTCCAGTGCCGGGTGGGAGACGAACTTGATCACCCCCACACGAACCGACTTCGTGACCTGCGCCCCGGCCACGCCGGGCGACAAACCCGTCATCACCGCGAGCAGGCTGATGAAGGCGGCAATGAAGGACAGGAAACGCAGTCGCATGATAGGGTGGACGGACATGTAGACCTGCATGTTAACGGTCTTGGCATCAGTCCAAGATTTCCGCCGCCCCCGGTTCACCACTTAATGAGAATCGACATGTCGGTACAGGGATAGGATCGTCGTATGAACCCCGAAGATTTGCAGTTACTGGTGACGCGTGAAATGCCCTACGGAAAATACAAGGGCCGCCGCATTGCCGATTTGCCCGGCAACTACCTCACCTGGTTTGCCCGCGAGGGTTTTCCCAAGGGGGAACTAGGGCGCCTGCTGGCCCTGATGCATGAGATTGACCATAACGGGCTGTCGGATTTGCTCGCGCCTTTGCGTGGCGGGAGACGGTAAGTGTCCAAAAAGCGCCCTCGGCACATCAGGCCGATGCTGGAAGCATGGGGCGGTTGTCATCGCGTGTCGCGATTCACAGTTGGGCTTGCGGAAATGGCTTGTGTTACCCACTGATGGCTCACACCGCGCCCTGCGCGCGCAGCCGGGCCACCGCCGCGCTGTCCCAGCCCAGCTCTGCCAAGATGGCGTCGGTATGCTGCCCCAGCGCCGGGACCGGGTCCATGCGGGCCACTTCGGCGTCATCCACGTTGCTACCTGCGGGCAGTAGCGCTGGCACAGGGCCAGCCGGCGTTTGCACCTGAGCCCAGCGCTGCCGCGCCTGGAGCTGGGGGTGCTGCCAGAGCGCCTGCATGTCGTTGACCTGAGCATTGGCGATCTGGGCCTGGTCCAGGCGCGCAATCACCTGCTCAGATGTCAGTATAGAAAAAGCCTCAACGATGATGTCGCGCAGGGCTTGGCGCGCCGCAGTGCGCTTGGCATTGGCATCGAAGCGCTCGTCGCTGGCCAGAGCCGGCTGCTGCAGCACCAGGCTGCAAAACGACGCCCACTCCCGTTCATTTTGCAGGCCCAGCATCACCACCTTGCCATCGCCTGCCGAGAATGGGCCGTAGGGGTAAATGGTGGCATGGGCCGCGCCGCTGCGCTGCGGCGCGCTGGCACCTTCAAACGCGTAGTACATCGGAAACGACATCCATTCGGCCATGCTCTCCAGCATGGACACGTCAATGCGGCAACCACGGCCCGTCTGGCCGCGTTGCAGCAGTGCCGCCAAGATATTAGAGTACGCGTACATGCCGGCGGCAATGTCGGCGATAGAAATGCCGGCCTTGACCGGGTCGTCGGGGGTGCCTGTCACCGTCAAAAAACCTGCCTCGCTCTGGATCAGCAGGTCGTAGGCTTTTTTGTCGCGGTAGGGCCCAGGGCGGGCGGGGTCATCGCCATAGCCGGAGATGTCGCACACGATCAGGCGGGGATGCTTGTCCTTCAAGGCATCCCAAGACAGGCCCAACCGTGCCGCCGCACCTGGCGCCAGGTTCTGCACCAGCACATCGGCCCGCTCGAGCAGCGCGCCCAGCACCGGCTGCGCCGCGTCGTGCTTCAGGTCGAGCGTCAAGCTTTCTTTGCTGCGGTTGGTCCACACAAAATGGGAGGACAGGCCACGCACCCGCCCATCGTAGGCGCGGGCAAAGTCACCGCTGCCAGGCCGCTCCACCTTGATAACCCTTGCCCCGAGATCGGCCAGTTGCCGGGTACAAAAGGGGGCGGCAATGGCCTGTTCCAGAGCGACGACGGTGATGCCGTTCAGGGGTCTCATGGTTTGCCGATCAAAACGAGCGCGGCAGGCCGAGCATGTGCTCGCCCACATACGACAGGATCATGTTGGTGGAGATCGGCGCCACCTGGTACAGGCGGGTCTCGCGAAACTTGCGCTCCACGTCGTAGTCGCAGGCAAAGCCAAAGCCACCATGGGTTTGCAGGCAAGCATTGCCCGCCTCCCAACTCGCCTTGGCAGCCAGGTACTTGGCCATGTTGGCCTCTGCGCCGGCATTTTGTCGCGCGTCGATCTTCTCGCAAGCCCGCCAGCGCATCAGGCTGGCGGCTTCCAACTCAATAAAAGCCTCAGCCAGCGGAAACTGGATGCCCTGGTTCTGCCCGATCGGGCGGCCAAACACCTGGCGCTCATTGGCGTATTGGGTGGCCCGGTCCAAAAACCAATAACCGTCGCCGATGCACTCGGCCGCAATCAGGGTGCGCTCGGCGTTCAGCCCCTCAAAGATCACGCGCAGGCCCTTGCCCTCTTCGCCCAGCAGTGCGTCCTCCGGTATCTCCAGGTTGTCAAAGAACAGCTCATTGGTTTCGTGGTTGACCATGTTCAAGATGGGGCACACGGTTAGGCCTTTGCCCACCGCCTGGGCCAGGTCAATGATGAAGCAGCTCAGGCCATCGCTCTTTTTCTGTCCTTCGGCCAGCGGCGCGGTGCGCGCCAGCAGTATCAGCAGGTCGCTATGTTGCACGCGAGAGATCCAGACCTTTTGGCCATTGATCACCCACCGACCGTCCTTTTTGACAGCGGTGGTCTTGAGCTTGGTGGTATCGCTGCCGGTGCTCGGCTCGGTCACACCCATGGACTGCACGCGCAATTCACCGGCGGCGATTTTGGGCAGGTAGAAGGTTTTCTGCGCCTCGGAGCCACTGAACACAATGCTGTTCATCACATACATCTGCCCATGGCAGGCACCTGAGTTACCACCCGAGCGGTTGATCTCCTCCATGATGACCGAGGCCTCGGCCATGGACAGGCCCGGGCCGCCGTAGGCCTGCGGGATCAGGGCTGCCAGCCAGCCGGCCTGGGTTAGGGCGTTGACGAAGTCTTCTGGGTATCCGCGTTCCTGGTCGATTTTGCGGAAATAGGCATCCGGGTACTGCGCGCACAGCGCCCGCACCGCGTCGCGGATTTCCTGGTGAGTCTGGTCGCCTTCGGTCTTCATGGGTTTTCTTCTGGTTCAGTCGCTTGCAACAGTCGCCGTGGCTTGGATGGCCAGTTGGCCTTGGGGTCCGCGCGCCCACAGGGTCGCAAGGTCACCGTCCAGCCGGCCGCAAACATCAAAATGCGCGGTGTCAAACAGGGGGCTGATCGCCTTGAACTCAAAGGTTTTGACCTGCGCCGACGGATGCACTCGGCGCAGTTGGTCGATCAGCAAGGTGGCAATCAGTGGCCCGTGCACCACAAGGCCGGGGTAGCCCTCCTCGTTCATCGCATACGGCCGATCGTAATGGATGCGGTGGCCATTGAAGGTCAAGGCCGAATACCGGAACAAGAGCACCGGGTCGGGTGTGATTCGGCGGCTGAACTGTTCGTCTGTGCGAGCCGCCGGGGCTTGCGGCGGGGTTTCGCCGGCCAGGGGCATCTCGCGGTAAACGATGTCATGGTCTTCAACAATGGCCAGGCCTTGGGCATCGGAGATTTGATGGCTCACACGAACAAACACCAGGGTGCCAGTGCGTCCTTGTTTGGCGCTGATGTCAGCGATCTTGCTGGTGCGGGTCACTGCCGAGCCGGCCCGCAGCGGATGCAGAAATGTCATGCGACTGCCTGCCCACATGCGGCGCGGCAGCGCAACCGGGGGCAAGAAGCCGCCCCGCTTTGGATGGCCGTCCGCCGCAACAGTGGCCTGCGGGTGTACCGGCAGAAAGTAGAGCCAATGCCAGCATGGGGCAAGGGCTTGCCCTGGCAGCGGGGTCGGGTCGTCACGGTCCAGCGTGGCCGCCAGTGCCGCCATCGGGGCTAAGCTGACATGGTCTTCCAGAGTTTCGGTCTTGCCAATCCATTGTTTGAGATCATCAAGGTGCATGTCGAGGTGGTTCCGATTGGACGAATGTTTGCCCCTGCCTGATCTTACAGGCGCAGTTGCATCAGCAGGGGCGCCATCGCGCTGGCTTCGAGGCGCAGCCTGGCAGCCAGGTCGGCGGCGGTGGATTCAGTCAGCGCTGTTCCGGTCAGGGCCAAGGTTACTGAGGCCACCGGCGCTTGGCCGTCTGTGGGGATGGCGACGCTAACCGCAGAAATGCCAGTGGCGATGTCGCCCAGGTTCAAGGCAAAACCGAGTTCACGAGACCGCACCAGCATCCTGCTGACACCCGTCCATCGGATCGTGTCCTGCTGATCGATGGTGCGTTGGTTGTCTACCTCAATGCGGGTTTGCTCGGCTGGCGGCAAAGCCAGCAGCATGGCGACACCGCCGGCGGTCAGGCACAAGGGGCGTCTGCCGCCGACGTCCAGCATCAGCGAGGAGACCGGCCCTGCGCCATCGTGGCGCGCCAGGCAAACCGATTCCACACCACTGCGTATCTTCAGAAAAATAGTGCCATGGAGCTCGGTGGCGAGCGCCGCCAGGCGGGCGTGCGCCAGCCGCCCGAGGTCAAAGTAGGGCGTCGCGGCCAGGCCCAGTTCAAACGCCAGAGGGCCCAGCGTGTAGTGCTTCGAGCCGGGCACCCGGGTCGCCAGACCGGTGTCGCACAAGCCAGTCAGCAGCCGGTGCACCGTGGCCGGATCAAGTTCGGTGTGCTTGGCTAAGTCGCTCAGTCGCCAGCCGATGCGGCTGTGGCCGGCCAAAAGCCGCAACAGGCTCACGGCACGGTGCAGTGATCGGGTGACGTCGAGACGCTTAGGTGTGGTTTCTGGCACAAATTGCATTCTATGAAAAACTGGCCAAAATGGGCCACCACCCAAGGGCGCTCGTCGCTACGATGGTCGGCTCCAATGACCGACTCGAGAAAGAGAACACTATGCCAAACGTAGCCGCCCCCTTGCACCGCCGAATGTTGGCCGCCCTCGTGCTGGCGCTGGCGGTCCCCGCTTTGCACGCGCAGACCTATCCGACGGGTCCGATCCGGGTGGTGGTGCCGTTTCCGGCTGGCTCCGGCGTGGACGGGGTTGCCCGTGCGGTGATTTCGCGCATGGCTGCCGGCTTGGGTCAACCGATCTTGATTGACAACCGCGCCGGTGCTGGCGGCAACATCGGTACCGAATTTGTCGCCCGCGCGCCCAAGGATGGCTACACCTTGCTGTTCAACGCGACTCAATTGGTGGGCAATCCGGGCATCAGCAACGTCAAGTACGACGCGGTGAAAGACTTCGCGCCGGTGTCGCTGGTCTCGCGTGTGTCCGCCATGTTGGTGGTGCCAACCGACTCGCCGACCCGGTCTGTGCCGGAGCTGATCGCTTTGGCCAAGGACAAGCCGGGTAGCCTCAGCTACGCCTCGGGCGGCAACGGTGGCATCGGCCACTACTCCGGCGAGTTGCTCAAGTCCAATGGCGGCAACCTGGATATCGTGCATGTGCCCTACAAAAGTGCGGCCGAGCAGGTGACTGCGGTCATGACCAACCAGACCCAATTGGCTTTCCCGGCCTTGCAGATCGCACTGCCCTTGGTCAAAGCTGGCAAGTTGCGCGCCTTGGCCGTCACCGGCCAGCGGCGCAGCGCGCAGTTTCCCGATGTGCCGACGATGGCCGAGGCGATGAAGCCTGGTTTCACGCTGGATGCCTGGTACGGCCTGCTGGCCCCGGCGGGTACGCCGGCACCGGTGATTGCGCGCTTGCGCGCGGAGCTGGTCAAGGTGCTGGCCGACCCCGCTGTGCGTGAATCGCTGACCAGTGCCAGCCAGGACGTCGTCGGCAGCACGCCAGGCGAATTTGCCGAGGTCATTGTCCAAGACCTGAAGCTCTGGACAGACTTGGCGGTACAGCTCAAGGTAAGGGTCGATTGAGCCAGTTTGACGAGACCAGGAGCCCTGGACGACGCGTCAAGCCAATTCGGTAAACAGTGCAAGATTCTTCTGTGACGATCCGCGCCGTGCGCACGCTGTGTTTTACGCAGCCGATGATTCCGATCCATGTGAATACCTTTGCCGGGGCACTGGCGCTGGTGTTGACCGTGGTCGAGGCCTCAGACGGTACTGAAGGTTATTCCCTGGCGCGTGCCCACGGCGGCCAGTCGGGTGCGGTGATTGCCAATCAGATCGAGGCGTCATTGCGGCCGCTTGTGATCGGTCGCGATCCCGCAGACCGGGGCGAGCTGTGGGATGCGATGACGGCTATGGAGCCGGCCGGCTACGTCAGCGTCTTTGCCATCAGCTCGCTGGATGTTGCCCTGTGGGACTTGGCGGCCAAGCTGCAGGGCGTGACTGTCGCCCAGTTATGTGGTGGCCAGCGCAGCACCATGCGCGCCTATGCCAGCTCGACCCACCATGACAGTGTGGACGCTTATGTGGCTGATCTACGGTCTGCGCTGGCGCTGGGCTTTAGGGCTTACAAGGTGCATCCGTTTTACGACGCAGCCCGAGACATGGTGTTGGCCAAGGCCTTGCGCGCCGCAGCTGGGCCCGATGTACGCTTGATGCTGGACGCTGCCAAACGCTACAGCGCGCGTGACGCGCTGCGCGTGGGTGAGGTGTTGCAAGCACTGGACTACCACTGGTACGAGGAACCGTTGCCGCAGCACGATTGGGCCGGTTACCGCCGCCTGCGCGATGTGCTGCAGATCCCGGTGATGGGTGGCGAAACCCTGCCAGGCTTGCACCACGCGATAGCCAACGCCATCGATGCGCGCGCCTACTCGGCCGTGCTGTGCGACGTGTACTGGAAAGGCGGTATCACCGGCTGCCTCAAGACCATGGCCTTGTGCCAGGCCAGGGGTGTTGAGGTGGTGTCGCATCACGGGGCCAGCGCGCTGATGAACCTGGCCAACCTGCATGTCATGTGCGGCGCCAGCGACGTTGAAATGATTGAGGTGCTGGTGCCGCAAGCCCCCTACCACTACGGCTTGCGCGACTACATGCAGGTAGGCGCCGATGGGTACGCACGCCTGCCCACGGGCCCTGGCCTGGGCGCCGAGCCCGACTGGTCCTACATCGAGGCGCATCGCATCGTCTGACCTGGTGCAGCAGGCGCGGGTGGTCGCGATCCGTCAGAGGGCAAGTGCCTGGACCTGCGCCAATGTCAGCCCCAGGCCAAAACCCGGCGCACTGGACGGCGTCAGCCGCCCGTTCTGCGGAACCGCCGTGCCCGGCGTCAGGCGTATTTCGTCAAAAGGCACGCCAGGCGCTGAGCCGACGAAATACTCACCCATGGTGGCGTTGGGCACCGCCAGGCTGAAATGCTGACCATAGGCGGTGTTCATTCCTGCGTGCAGCATCACCGGGATGCCCGCGCCTTGTGCGATCCGCGCGATCTTTAGGCAACCCGTGAGGCCACAGGCCCAGCCGATGTCGGGCTGAAACACGTCCAGGTTCCGGGCACTGGCGGCACTGGCGAACGGCGCCGGGGAGTACCAATGTTCCCCACCGGCCAGGCCGTAGCCGGGTAGCCGTTCGCGCAAGATACGGACGCCGTCCAGATCGTCCGGCATCATCAGGCAGTCCTCGATCCAGCGCAGTTGGTACGGCTGCATGCGCTGGGCAAATTGGACCGCGTAGTCGACGTCAAACGCCATCCAGCAGTCGACCATCAGGTCCCGCTCGGTGCCTATCAGCTGGCGGGTGGCTTGTACGACTGCCTCATTGGCGTCCAACCCTTGCACGCCGTCGGCAGGCCCGTACGGGCACGCGATCTTGGTTGCCTGGAACCCCTGCTCCAAAATCCAGTCGGTGTCATTGCCGGTGGCATAGCATTCGATGTCGGGGCGAACCGGCCCGCCCAACAGGTCATAAACCGGTTTTGCCAGCAATTTGCCTTTCAGGTCCCACAACGCCAGGTCGATCGCGCTGATGGCGTAACAAGACAGGCCTCCGGCATAGGGCGATGTCATCGCACTCAGCATATTCCACAAGGTGTCGATCTCGGTACAAGGTTCATCGACCAGCAGGGGTGCCAGGTGTTCATTGATGATGTTGATCACCGGCGAGCCGTACCGCGTCATGCCCAGGCCCCAACTGCCGTCTTCCGCCGTCACCAGGCAGGCCACCGACGGCCAGCGCGGCCGCCAACTGCTGCGCAGGCGCTTGAACCGTGGGAAATGCGACATCGGGCTGGCCACCTCGGCATGCGTGGTCCAGGCCGGGCGACGCTCTGGTGTCGTGGCCGGGCCGCCCATCAGGTCACTGGCAATGGCAAAGGCATGGATGGATTTGATCTTCATGGTGGCTTGGTTCGGATGGTTCGTTTTTTCTTGAATTGCTATTATTTTAATAGCTAACTATCCAATAACCACAAGGCTTAGAGCCCTATTTCATTCAAAAATTATTCAGGCTGGGCCCTTAGCTGTCGGTGATCAATGCACTGATCATGAAAAAAGCCTGCTAGCAATTAAGTAGCAGGCTTTTCATATCCCTTGTGGGCTGTAACTGGTGGCGCTTCACGGATTCGAACCGCGGACCTGTGGATTATGATTCCATCGCTCTAACCGACTGAGCTAAAGCGCCGATGCACTGAGCCGCTAGGACTCGGGCAGGGCAGCAGTATAGCCTAGGCCGGGTGCTACAAAGCATCGTTCAAAGCGTGGCGCGCAGCCGCAGTTCGGGCTGCGGATTCGGTTCAAAGGGTTGAACAACCTTCGACGACGCCATGAGGCTGCATTCCAATTCGGCAAGGGCCAGCGCCGCCTTGCGCATCGCTCGTGCTTGAGTTCGCGTCAGCGCATATTCTTGGGGCGGGTTCCCGGTCGTGCGAGCCAGCACCAGTGCGCCGATCATCCTCTTCAGAGTTTGAGAATGGGCTTTTTGGGCTGACGATTGCGTAAAGCGCGCCATCTTGCCCTCCACAGCGCGCACAAACGTGTTGAACCGGACCCAGCGGTGCACGTCCCAATGGACCGAGGGTTGCCTCTGACCTTTGGGACCCGGCGCGACCCTCAAATACCGGTTAACCAGCTCACGTCCAGCCTGCTGGCCCAGCTCTGCCAGTTTGAGCAGGTCTTGCGGCGGCATGGTCAGGTTCAAGCCGCCCTTGCTGCCTGCAGGGTCCAGGTAAATGTTGACGATACGTTCGCGCACACCGGGCAGGCGGGCGGTGGCGTTGTCGTTCCAACGACGCGCGGCGTTGAGAATGCTGCCCAGAAATGTGACCAGGTGGCCTAGGCTGGGCGGCGCGGGGCGCTGTTTAGAGGGGGGGTGGCGGAGCTCAGGTGGCACCGTTTTGGCCTCGTCTATCCAGATGTCCCCAACCTTGGCCGACGCATGCTTGCGGTCCACCAGGGTGATGCCAAAGGTGGGCCAGCGCGGCAGCACGGCATCAAACAAGTGGATCGGAAAATTGGCACAAATGCCACCGTCTGAAAACCAGCAGCGGTAGGGTTGTCCGATTGTTGGAATTGCCCACAGGGGCACGGCCTTGAACAATATGGGAAAGCTCAGGCTCAACCGGGCCGCCACCAGCACCGGCAATTCACCCTGGGGCAGCCGGCGCAGGCCCAAATGCTCGTAGCCGTCCAACACCGGGCTGCAGGCGCACAAGTGCTTCATCACGGCGGCCGGGAAATAGGGTTCCAGGTCTTCTTGCCTGAAGTAAAGCTGCTCTGAGTTGTCGTTCAGGGGCAAGCCGCAGACCCTGCCGTGCGTCAGGTTGGTGCTCATCATTTGCAGAGCGATGGACTTCGGCCGCTCTGCCCAGCCGTCGCGGTACAGGTCCAGGTCAGGCCCACCCGGTGCATCCCACAGGTCGCGAAAGGTGAGTGGCTTATCCAAGTCCCGCGCCGAGGCGCCCTGTATGCCCTTGTGCAGCCAATCCGTGAAGCCCTGCGGGCCGTCCTTGGATCCCATACCTGTACACAGGCCGCAGCCTGGCCCGCCAAGTTGGGTTCGAACGTCGCCCGACAGCCGCCAGCCGATGATGCCCAGCAGCAGTACCGATATTGCCGCCACGTTGGTCAGCAAGACGAGCAGCAGGGGCAATACCGTGGCCGGGTAAAGCAGGCACAGGGCCCCCAGCAGCAGCGCCCCGCCAATCAGCAGCAGCAAGATGCCTCGATCCCGGGGCCGACGCAGGTTCGGGCGCAGCAGGTAGTCAGCCAACAGGTCCTTGACGATGGCCGAGTTACCCGCCCAGCCTTTTTTCTTGCTGAAAAAGCCGACAAACAGCCGGAACAGGCGCTCGCCGCCCGGGGACGGGTGAAACAGCGAAAACAGCTTGGTCTGGCCGCCGGCTTGTATTTCGGCCAGCGCCACGGGCACCTCATGCAGCACCTTGTTAAATCCGTTCACCGAGCCATAGCGGCGGCTGTACTCGCTGGCGGCCGTCAGGGCTGCCGCCACGGCGCCCACTGATGTGCCGCCTATGCTTTGAAACCGGTAATGCTGTGCCAATTCCATCACTGCCCAGGGGTAAACCACCCCATCGGTGACGCCGCCTTTCATGACCACGTCGCAGTACCGGTCCAACGGCGGTTCCTGCGCCGGGTCCAGCAGGTCTGGGCCGACGTGGCCTGTGGTGTCGGCAGTCATGGGCTCTTTAGACCTGTCTCGCAGGGGTAGGGCCGGTTGGTGCCGTCGTCAGGCGGCGGCGGGTCTGTCAAGCGCTTGATGGCGCTCAGGCTGGGGAAGAAAGCGTAGAGCGTGCCTTTGGTCGTAACAAATGGCTCCAGCCCTCGCAGTGCCAGCGTCGCGGTGTCGCTCAGGGGGATGTCATAGACGTGCCGCGCCGGGTCGTTCTGGCCGATTAGCGGGTCGCGCGCGTTGCCGCGGTTGTTCGGACCCATGGGCGTGTCGTTGGCCCATTGGCCGACCAGGTGCTCAAACTGATGCTCCAGGCTAGCGCAAAAAAATAGGCCGAGCAGCCCACGGTCTTCTTTGGCGCTGTTTGCATCGCCATCGATATAGGTCTTGCCATAGGGCATGCCGCGCCGCAAAATGGGGCGGCGCCTGATTGGCACCACAGTGTCGTCGCGCGGGTTCATGCGCCGAATGTGGGAGCCAAACGGGCAGCCCCATCCGGCCTTGTCGTCAGCGAAGTCGAAGCTGCCATCGGCAGGCGGCTTCCCGGCCACAGCGCTCGCCAGGCGCGCCATGGTGTCGCCAGGTTGTACCAAATGTCCGTCATCCCAGCGACCTAGCAATTTGGCGCGAATGAAGGCTTCGGCTTGTGCCTCCGAATACATGCCTTGCAGTGTTTTGGCCTGATCCTTCACAAACTGACGAAACTTGGGTTCGTCTTGCGCCATTTTGCGAAAGGCGGCAAAACTGCCGTTTTTGAAAAAGTCGGCCAGCGACTTGGATTGGTCTGCAGCGGGAACTCGGCTGGATTCCGGGCGCTCGGCCGCGAGCCGCCAGGGGTTGACGCCGTCGTTGTTGTCGTAGCCCAGCACGAATTCACCCAGGCGGTGGATATTGCGCGTGGCGCTTGGCAGTCCTACCGGG
>Ga0247833_1000159_pt1 | contig 118213 bp, 114 predicted proteins | sample LaCruzMarch2015__7_FD_187117 | JGI IMG/M metagenome (GOLD analysis project Ga0247833, IMG submission 187117) | Freshwater microbial communities from meromictic Lake La Cruz, Castile-La Mancha, Spain - LaCruzMarch2015_8m | ecosystem: Environmental > Aquatic > Freshwater > Lake | place: Spain...
GCATCTGCATATTCTGGGCGATGTACTTTCCTACCTGATCAAATTCAATATTGACTAGATTTCCAACTACTAATAAATCCAGAGTCGTATGAGACAAAGTCGCAGGAATCAAAGACACTTCAAACCAAGATTCTTCTACTGATCCAATATTGCTAATAGTTAGCGATACCCCGTCAATACAAATTGATCCCTTGCTAACAATCAGATTACGATGACTTTTATCAACAGATATTCTGATAGTCTTCCAGGATTCAGAATTTGAAATATCAATGATTTTTCCAACTGTGTCAATGTGTCCTGTTATTGGATGACCACCAACCAAATCTTGCATTGAGGCTGATCCTTCAATATTTACCAATGATCCTGAGACTTTTTCTTTCAATTTAGTCTTATCCATTGTTTCGGATATGGCTGTGAAAGTTAAGAAATCCTTATTGATTATTTCAACTGTTAGACATATTCCATCTATAGAAATACTTTGACCTAATGAAGAAGTGGAATTGAGTTCTTTGCAATCAACGTCAATCTGGATTGAATTATCACTTAATGGGCGAACTTGTTTAACCACACCAACGTGTTGAACAATGCCTGTGAACATAACTCCAACTTCATTAATTTATCTGAAAGAGACCTTAAATCTAAGGTCGTTTCCTACTAATCCAACACTACTTATATTAAAAGTGCGATTTGAAACTGACTGCAGAATTCCGTCTACAATTGCTTGACCTTGACCAATCGCGGTAGGTGCCATGTAAATCACTAACTCATCAACTAGATCTTGATTGAGAAATTGTGTTAGCAAAGTAGCCCCTGATTCCAAAAGGACTGTTCGCACATCTAATTTCGATAATTCTTCTAGGACAATTTTTGGTGATATTTTTCTACAAAATTGAGTCTGAGAGCTCTCATCTTTTACGAAGTAATCACCCGGAATATCTCTATCACCCACAATGAATCTAATTGGTTGATTTGATTGTTTCAGTTTTCGAGGAAATCGAACGTTTAATCTTGGGTTATCAGCAAGTACTGTTCCAGTACCAGTAACTATTGCATCACAGCCATTTCGAATTGCATGAACTTCTATCTCTGCTTCTTTGCCTGTAATTCTTAACTTCTTGGAACTACCATCATTTACTTTTCCATCTAAGGTAAGAGCGATCTTTGCGGTAACAAAGGGTCTATCCATTTCAAAAGATTTAAACCACCTAAAATTTATATTTTCATACTTCTTAGGCATTTTGATATGGGAAACTTCAACACCGTTAGCTTTTAAGAATTCAAGATTCCCTTGACTTAACGGATTAGGATCGACATTTGAATAAACAACTCTTTTGATTCCTCTGTTGATAATTTCGACACAGCAAGAAGGCGTTTTTCCGACATGGTTACATGGCGCTAAATTCACATAAAGAGTTGAACCTTTAGCTCTACCTTTTAATTTTTCTAAGACGACCTGTTCTGCATGTGCAGAGCCATAACCTTCGTGGAATCCCTTAGCAATTGCTAAGCCAGATTTATCAACAACTACAGCACCAACTCTTGGATTTCTTTTAACAGTAAATGGGATTAACGATTGCTCAGCGGCAACGCCAAGCCAATAAATGTCAGATTGATGTGCCATAAATTAATTAATAGAACCTTTTACTGCTAACTCTCTTAACTCTTTCATTGCTTTTCCTGGATCTTGCGCTGAAAAAGCTGCTGAACCCACAACTAGGAAATCTGCACCAGCTTGAGATGCTTGTTCAATAGTTTTAAGTCCAACTCCCCCATCTACTTGCACCCACATAGTCAATTTCTCATTGTTAATTATTGATCTGGCTTCCTTTACTTTCTCAAGCATCTCAGTCATAAATGATTGACCACCAAATCCTGGTTCAACTGTCATAACTAGCAATACATCTATATCTGACAGAAATTCTTTAACATCACTTAACGGAGTTTTGGGTTTTATGGCTAATCCAACTCTTGATTTCATTGCATGAAGTTCTTTAATAAGTTTTTTAGAATCTTTAGCTGCCTCATAATGAAAAGTCACCGAATCAGCTCCTGCTTCAACAAACTTAGGAGCCCAATGGTCTGGATCTTCAATCATTAAATGAGCATCTAATGGTTTCTGTTTTTTCTGAGCAAGACTTTCTAAAACGTTTATTCCAAAACTTAGATTTGGGACAAAGTGATTGTCCATGACATCAACATGAATCCAATCAGCAGAAGCACTGACTGCGGATATTTCTTTCTCCAGATTATTGGCATCAGCGTTTAAAATGCTGGCTGCAATCTTTATATCCATAAGGTAAGAATACTCAATAACAAAGATGAATTGATTAAGTCTGACCCTGAGGTCTCAAGAACTAGGAAAATTTCAAGTCGGATTTATCTTGAAACCCGTTAATCCACGAAATAGCGTCCATTTGCTTTTTACCTTCAGGAATAACTTCATTGATGAGGAGAGCGCCATTTTTACATCCCACATTCACAAATTTATTGATGACTTTTATTTGCCCATGGCCAATTTTGTCTTCGAGAGAGTTTTCAGATATCGATAAAATTTTGATTTTTGAATCTCCAATAATCGTCCAAGCACTTAATCTCTTGCTACCTGCTCTTACCTTTCTACTGATCTCGGAAGAAAGATCATTCCAATCAATTCTTAAATCCATCTCATTTATTTTTGGTGCAGAACTTGCTTCTCCTGATTGCTTTACCGGTTCTAATGAACCATTTTCAATTCCTGTGATTATCTCTTCAATCTTTTGAGTTGCCAATACGTTTAATTCTTGCAATACCAAATCTGTGGTTGCTGAGTCAGATAATTGGTAGGGATAGCTTCTTATAATTGGACCGGTATCTAGTCCTTCTTCTATTGCGAAAAATGAAATTCCAGTTTCTTTCTCACCTTGAAGTATCGCTCTTTGAACAGGTGCAGCGCCTCTATACTTAGGCAATAAAGAGTAATGAATATTGATCCATCCAAATTTTAGTTCAGCTAATATGTCCTTACTAAGAATTTGTCCAAAAGCAACTACTATTGCCATATCAGCATCGAGTGACTTTAGATTTTGAGCAAAATATTCTATATCTATTTTTTCTGGACTAAAGACTTTCAGACCTTTTTGTTTCGCAAATTCTGATACGGCTGACTCTTTAAGATCAAGCCCTCGTCCGCTTTTTCGAGCTGGCTGAGTTATCACTCCGACTATTTGATGCTGAGTTGTAACCAATTTTTCCAGAACCGGAACAGCACTATCGGGAGTGCCTAAAAAAAGAATTTTCATCGAATTTAAATCGACAAACCGAAAGTATCGTGTGGACTTACCTTCACTATTGGCTTCTCCAAACCAAACCATTCGGCTTCTCTAATAGATTTCATCGCTAATTTTCTTGTCTCAGTATCTAATCGATCTACAAAAAGTATTCCGTCTAAATGATCTGTTTCATGTTGAATGCATCGAGCTAATATCTCTGAACCTTCAATAACAACATCTTCGCCATACATATTCTTACCTCTTGCAATTACGCCATAAGAGCGATCGGTGTTAAAGGCTAATCCTGGAATTGAAAGGCAGCCTTCATCTCCGTCTTGACGAGTTTCAGACAATTGCAAAATTGGATTTATTAAATGTCCTGGTCTATCTTCTTCAACGCAATAGGTAAAGACTCTTAGAGAAACTCCAATTTGTGGCGCTGCAAGTCCTACCCCTGGAGCTTCCAACATAGTTTCAGTTAAGTCTTTAACTAGTTGTTGTAATTCTTTGTCGAAGTCTCTAACTTCGTCAGCTTTTTTAGTTAGCACAGTATCGCCAAAAAGACGTATGTTCTTAATTGTCATTTAAGGGCTTTCTGTGAAAGATTTATTTAATTCTAATCGATGTCATAAGCATTGACATGAGCACGCACAGGTTTAGTTCTGGCAACACTAAATTTAATGATTTCAGACCTTACTTTGCTAATAATATCTTCGGGTTTACTGGTTCCGATTACGATTTGGGCTAATTCTTCTTTTTCAAATATTCTAGGTCCCATCACCGATATTGAAGCATCATTATTAAAGGTTTCGAGCAATTGATTAATTTCTTTCAAATCTCCTTTAAGAGAGATCGTTGTTACGGATGGATGCAACTTAGTTTCAGTTCTTAATTCTTGCTCGTTGTTTATTAACCAATTTGGATCGTGCTTAATCAAGGCCTGTACGACTCTGTTGGTCGATTCACTAGTGATAAAAACTTTTCCACCATCTACTTCTGGCTTTAACAGGGTAAATAGATGCAACCACTTTCTAAGGGCTTCTTCAGAAGCTGCAAGGGATGGAACTCCCAATAATAAATATGCATCCAACAAAATGGCAGCTGAATAACCATTTGGTGTTTTTGGTTCTGCTCCAGGTGTTGCAACAATAATTGAATTACTCTCTTCAACATTTCGAAGAATTGTTGCTCCACCCGAGGTCAGAATATTTACACCTGGAAAAGACTTGCCAAGCTCCTCAACTGTCTTGGTTTGGCCTACGACTGAAATTCTAAATTCTCTAGAGTTGCAGTATCTACATCTCCAACTGCTGGCAACTTTTCCACACCATTTACATTCTGGAGCTGAGTTTTTTTGCTTAGTTAAAAGAGGACCTGAACATCCATTACATCTTGCACTCTCTCGACAACTAGAGCACTGCAGATTACTGGAATAACCAAGCCGTGGAACTTGAATTAAAACGTTTCCGTTCTTTAACCCTTCTTTAACTAATTCCCAGGCTTTGTTTGGAATTCGTTTGGTGCGTTCAATTGGATCAGATGACGAATTATCAAGTGTGAAGACTTGAGGCCAGTAACTCTTTGAATCACTATCAGAAAAGGGAACTCGCGCTATTTCTTTGTCTTTGATTAATTGATTGATAGCAACACTCTCGCAATTTCCAAAAGATATGAAATCGCAACCATTAAGTCTTGCTCTTAAAATTGCCACCTCTCTTGCATTCCAATAAGGAGATTGTTGAGAGAAATAGTTTTCATCCGCGTCATCCCAAATTGCTATTAATCCAAGATTTTGAAGTGGTGCAAAAACTGCATTTCTTGTTCCTATCACTACGTCTGCATTACTTCCAAGGATCTCAAGAAATGAGCTATATCTTACACTTGGTTCTTGCTCGGCACTTAATACTTGAACTTTGACTCCGTGTTCCTTCAACATCAAGGCGCTCTTAAATTCTTCAACTAAATAAATATTGGGAAAAAGAATTAATGATTGTTTACCTTGCTTAATTGTCTTCTTAACAGACTCAATGATTTGTTCATCTTTATCAACGCAAGGAGGAATAGTTATAGAACTATGAATGACATCTTCTTTTGACTCTATTTTTGAAACCTTTATTGATTCGAACTTAAAAGCTTTTTCAATCTTTGCCTGTCTCGGGGGAATTGCAAAACGCAAAACATCTGTCAAATTACCGATGAATCGATCAGCAACAATTTGAGACAAAGTTAAAACTTCAGGTGTTAAAACAGGATAGTTCGATATTACTTTTGAAATCTCACTTAGTTTTTTGTGATGACTCGATAGAGCAACTTTCTCGACTACCCAAGCTTCCATATTTCTATTAGAGAACTTGACCTTAACTTTGACTCCAGGAACACAAACTTCATCGAGTTCTTCTGGAATTTCGTAATCAAATAATCTGTCAAGATGTGGCAAAGGGTTGTCTAGAACAACTCGAGCAACGTTTAAGTGTCGCGGCATCTAGCGCGTTACTCCTTGAACTTTAATTTTTAAGAAATTGCAGACTTAAGATCTTCTGCCCTATCTGTTTTCTCCCAGGTGAAATCTTTGTCTTCTCGACCAAAGTGACCATAAGCAGCAGTTTTCTTGTAAATTGGACGCTTTAGATCTAGATCTCTAATAATTGCTGCTGGGCGTAAATCAAAAACTTTAAGAATTGCTTCTTGAATTTTCTCATCACTAGTAATTCCGGTTCCAAAAGTTTCCACAAAGACTCCGACTGGTTGAGCTTTGCCAATTGCGTAAGCCACTTGTACTTCACATCTTTGAGCTAATCCGGCTGCCACAACATTTTTGGCAACCCAACGCATGGCATAAGCAGCAGATCTATCTACCTTTGACGGATCTTTTCCAGAAAAAGCTCCACCACCGTGTCTACTCATTCCACCGTAGGTGTCAACAATAATTTTTCTGCCAGTTAAACCAGCATCTCCCATTGGACCACCAATTTCGAATCTTCCCGTTGGGTTTACTAATAGTTTGAAGTTACTGATATCAAGTTTTACATCCAATGCTTTCAAAACCGGTTCAACAACATGTTTTTTGACATCTGGTGCTAATTGTTTTTCAAGATCAACTTCTGCTGCATGTTGTGATGAGACCACAATGGTGTCAAGTCGAACTGGACTGTTGTGCTCGTCATATTCAATAGTTACTTGTGTTTTACCATCTGGTCGAAGGTAACTTAAAGTACCGTTTTTTCTAACTTCAGTTAATTTCTCAGCTAATCTGTGTGCCAAATAAATTGGCAAGGGCATAAGAGTCTTTGTATCTGTACAGGCATAACCAAACATCAATCCTTGATCTCCAGCACCTTGTCTGTCCAAAGGATCTTGCGAACCAGTTCTTTCTTCTAAAGCATCATCAACACCTTGTGCGATGTCTGGTGATTGTTTTCCAATAGAAACAGATACTCCACATGAATTACCATCAAAACCTTTTACCGAGCTATCATAACCAATTTGTGTAACAACTTGACGAATAATTTCAGGTACATCTGTGTATCCACTAGTAGTTACTTCTCCTGCAACATGAACTTGTCCAGTGGTAATTAAAGTTTCGACAGCAACTCGGCTGTGAGGGTCTTGCCTAAGCATGTCATCAAGAATTGAGTCACTTATTTGGTCAGCAATTTTATCTGGGTGACCTTCAGTTACAGATTCAGAAGTAAATAAGCGTCCGGACATTGAGTGGATATTCCTTTCCTAGAATTTATTAATTACTAATTCAGGTCACGCAAGGTCGGGCTCGACCGGACTCTTTCTTTCTTGACCCACTTTAGTCAGGTCCTTAACGATGAAGTCCCAGATGGCGTCGGCGAGTGCTAATTTGTCAGTTTTTGGTAAAGATATTGCTTGATTACTGGTTACTAAAACGGCTTCATTCTCATCACTACTAATACCAACTGAAGCAGAGACTTTGTTACCGACGATCAAATCAGCTTTCTTTTTCTCCAATTTGTTTTTTGCTAAGCCGACAAGTTCTTCATTATTATTTGCAGTTTCAGCGGCAAAACCAACTAAATATTGCTTTACAGGTTTATTCTCAGATAAGACAGTCAAGATATCTCCGGTTTTACTCAATTCAATATTCAACCTATCTGTTGACTTTTTAATTTTTGATTGTTCAGGACTGGGGACAAAATAATCTGCAACAGCTGCATTCATAATCACTATGTCAGCAGATCCTGCTCGAAGAGTCATCTGTTCCATCATTTCTAATGCAGAGTTTGCTGCCACAAATTCAACTCCTGCAGGAACTGCAACGTTTAGATTTGCACCGACCAAAGTTACTTTGGCACCTCTACTTAATGCTGAAAGTGCAAGCGCTACTCCTTGTTTGCCACTGGCTCTATTGCCAATAAATCGAATTGGATCAATTGCTTCTCTGGTTCCACCAGCAGAAATTAAAACGTTTAGTCCAGATAAATCCTTAGGTAAATTTGATGTTTTTCGATTTACAACTTGCTTAACAACTCGAGCAATTTCAGTTGTATCAGAAAGGCGTCCTACTCCTTGGTCTTCACCAGTTAATTGTCCAACTGCTGGTTCTAAAACTAAGAAACCACGTTTACGAAGAGTTGCAACATTTTCTCTTGTTGCTGAATTTTTCCACATCTCTGTGTGCATTGCTGGTGCCAAAATAACTGGACACTTTGCTACTAACAAAGTTGCAAGTAATGCATCATTAGCAAAGCCATAAACAAGGTGAGCTAAGAAATCTGCTGTAGCAGGTGCGACCACAATTGCATCCGCATTTTTAGCAACGTTCACATGTTCTACATCATGGGCCCTATCCCAGATATCTGAAATAACAGGTTTACCGCTTAAGGCTGCAAATGTTGTTTCGCCCACAAACTTAAGTGCACTACTAGTAGCAATAACTTGAACGTCTAAATCTTGATCTTTAAGTCTTCTAATTAGATCAGCCGATTTGTAAGCAGCAATGCCACCTGTTACTCCAAGTACAACTAAAGGTCGAGACATGTTTTCTCCGACTTAGTTATTTGTAAATTTCTTAGGAAACAGTTTCTTCAGTTGGTGCAGCATCGTCGCCCTCTTGGTTATCGGCAACAACTGCAGCATCTGCTTGAGCTTCTACATCTTCTGTAATTACTTCAGCAGTTTCTTCGAAAGTATCTTCATAAACTCCGGCAAATGAATTGTCATAGCCAGCGTTATATCTTTGTTGAGCTTGAATCGCAGCTAATCTTCTTTGTTCCATTTCAGCTGCTTCTTGAGCCAAAACCTCTGGATCTACGTGTTCGGTGTTTAAAAGTTTTGAGTTGATTTCTCTTAATGCAATTGACAATGGTTTTTCTTGTAATTGTGTTTCAACAAGTGGACCAACATATTCAAGTAAGCCTTCACCTAATTGTGAATAGTAAGCGTTAATTTGACGTGCACGTTTGGCAGCATAAATAACTAATTGATATTTAGAACCTGCAGTATCCAATAGATCATCAATTGGAGGATTAGTAATTCCTTCTGGACGAATTGTGGTTGCCACTGTTAAATAAGGCCTTTCAGGTCAAATTTGATATCTCTTAATTGAGATGTAGCAAGGTTATCAGTTGACTAACCGCCGACTGAACATCCTCATTGATCACCACAGCATCGAACTCATTTTCAGCCTCTAACTCACCAATTGCCACCCGGAGTCGAAGTTCTAGTTCTTCTGGCTGCTCTGTGCCTCTATCAAGAAGTCTTCTTTTCAATTCCTCAATTGAAGGAGGTTTAAGCATGACTAGAAAAGCTTCAGGCATTGATTTTTTAACTTGTCGAGCACCTTGTAAATCTATTTCTAAAACTACAATCTGATTATTTTTAATTCTTTCTTCAACAGGTTTTCTAGGAGTTCCATACCAGGCTCCGGCAAATTGTGCATGCTCTAATAAATTTCCTTTATCTATTTCCTTTAGAAATTCTTTTTCGGTCAAAAACATGTAATGATCATCATGATTTTCTTCAGGTCTAGGTTTACGCGTTGTTGCAGATACAGAGAGAAAGACTTCAGGTTTTTGCCTTATGAGTTCTCTTACAACTGTTCCTTTACCAACCCCAGAGGGTCCTGCTAATACGACTAGTTTAGATTTCACGAATTAAATTCCGCTAAGAGTGCATTTAATTGGTTAGGGCCTAATCCTCTAAGTCTTCTACTTGGGGCAATACCAATTCTTTCCATTAAATTCTCAGCTCTTATCTTTCCAACTCCTGGCATAGATTCCAAAAGAGCAATCACTTTCATTTTTGCAATCGCTTCATCGGTTTGTATACGAGAAAATGCTTCGGCCAGATTCATCTCGCCATTTTTTAGTTTTTCACGGAGACTTGCTCTCACTTTTCTGGCTGCTGCGGCTTTTAATAAGGCGGCGGCACGTTCTTCTTTAGTGAGGTTAGGTAATGCCATGGGGTTATCTTTGCACCTTGCTAAATGGTGTGGCAACAAAGGTCTTCATAATTTAACGCGATTTACTTCTTCGCTTATTCTCTTGGCTGATTCACTAACATTGTCTGATCCTGTTATTGGTCTGCCAATTACCAGCAAATTCGCACCATTCAATAGAGCCTCTTCGGGGGTTGCAATTCTTTGCTGATCATTGGCATTTGAACCTTTTGGTCTAACACCTGGGGTGATTAACACAATTGATGAATCAACATTTTTACGAATTTCTGCAACTTCTTGGGGACTGCAAACTATTGCACGTGCACCAGCAGCCACAGCAATCTTTGCTAAATTTACAGCTGATTCTTTGGGTGCATTCTTAAATCCTATTTTTTGTAGATTTACTTCGTCAATTGAAGTCAAGACTGTTACAGCAACTATCAAAGTATTAGGCAATGTTTTTACAGCTTCATTAATCATCTCTGCCCCACCTGAGGCATGAACTGTTAAGTATTTTGGATTTAGATCAGCAACTGATCGACACGCCCCAGCAACTGTGGCTGGAATGTCGTGAAGTTTTAGATCTAAGAAGATTTCGCAATCACTGATTTTTCTTATTTCTTCAATTGAGCTTTTGCCATCTCGAAGATAATTTTCTAAACCTATTTTTAGTGTTGAGACATAAGGAGAAACATCCTTGGCCCATGATTTAGCTGTTTGTAAATCTGGTGCATCAAGGGCTACTGCAATTGGTGCTCTCATCTATAAATCTTCTCGGTGAGCGGCACTAATGATTTCAGACAACGAGCGGATTCCTTTTTCTTGCAAAATTTCAGCTGTCTCATCATGAATTCTCACACAAGCTTCTGGATCATTAAAAACTGTTGTACCAACACTTATGGCATTTGCTCCGGCGGCGAAAAATTCAATGGCATCTCGCCCATTTCTAATTCCACCCATGCCAATAATTGGAATATTTGGTAAAGCTTTTCTTATTTGATAAACACATCGAATTGCAACTGGTCTAATTGCAGGACCAGATAATCCACCAGTTTTGCCACTTAGTTTTGGTAACAAAGTATCTGTATCTATAACCATTCCCAACAAAGTGTTGATGACACTTAATCCATCAGCACCTGCTTTTACAACCGACTTTGCGATTTCGGTTATGTCGGTTACATCGGGTGATAATTTTGCAAAAAGTGGAATGCTGGCTGAGACATTTCTACGCACATTGTTTATAACGTCTGCTGCTGCATATGGGTCACATGCAAAAACTTGACCTCTATTTTCAACATTAGGACAAGAAATGTTTACTTCAATTGCAACTACTCCAGGAATATCTCTTAATTTATCTGCAACTTTGCCAAATTCTTCAACGTTATTTCCGGCAATGGAAACAATAGTTTTGGCACCCTTTTGGCTCAGCCAACTTAAATCGTTTTGAATAAAATCGTCAATTCCTGGTCCTTGTAATCCAATTCCGTTTAACATTCCACTGGGAGTTTCGGCCATACGAGGTGTAGCTCTGCCAGATCTTGGATTTAACATCACACTTTTTGTTACGACTGCCCCAATAGTTGTGATATCGATAAATTGATCTAATTCTTTTCCAGCAGCAGCACAACCTGATGCGGTAAAAACTGGAGAAGAAAAATCCAGTCTTCCAAGTTTGGTCGACATATCTACCGTTGTTCTTTTAGGAACTCTTTTCATTAGTGACCACCAATTTCAGGTGCGCCCCAAGTATCAGCAGGAATTGTGCCAACTTCATCCCAGCGAACTTTGTCTCCTCTAAAAGCTGGACCATCAACACAAGAACGAAGCATTCTTGTTACACCGTCTTCACCAATAATTGGCATAACACAAGTCATGCACACACCAATTCCACAAGCCATTGATTCTTCAACGCTTGTTTGAGAAACAATTCCGTGAAGTGTGGCAACTTCGGAAACTGCTTTTAGCATCTGCATTGGACCGCAGGCATAAACAACTGCTGCACCAGATTTTTTGATTACATCAGGCAATACATCAGTTACTCGACCCATCACACCAGATGTTCCATCATCTGTGGTCACAGAGAGTGTTGTTGAAATTCTTCTTGCTTCCAGCATTCCAAATAGTTTTTCTTGAGTGGATGCTCCCAAAATAAAATCAACTCGGCATCCTCTTGCTGTCAATGCTTCAGCCAAAGTAAACAGTGGAGCTGCGCCATAACCGCCCCCAACTAAAACACAAGGTACTGGATCTTTGGGCAAACTAAATGGTTTACCTAATGGGCCAACTAAGTTAATAGGATCATTTCTTTTAAGATTTGCAATGTAATCAGTTCCTGGGCCATGTGGTGAAACAACAATGTCAACTGTCCCGCCATAAACGCCACGATCATTTACTTGATAAATACTAAATGCTCTTCTAAGAATTAAAGAACTTCTTTCATCCCCAATTGCTACGGCCACGAAATTGCCAGGTTTGAAATCTTTGGGAATATCAGCTGCTGTAGCAGTTAAAACAAAATAACTTCCAACTTTTTTAACATCAACAACTGTGCCTTTATGAACAATAGGCATCAAAAACCAGCTTCTTTATAAAAAACTTCTCTAGCTTTGGCTAAATCTTTGGCCCATTCTTGCAATGATTTAACACTAAATCCAGTCTTTTGTAATGCTTCAATTCCAGCAACAGCCGCTTTTAAGCCTTGAGATGTTGTAATACATGGAACACTTCTGGTCGTGGCTGCAGTTCTTATCTCGTAACCATCTGTTCGTGTTCCTCCCCCATGAGGAGTGTTAACAACTAAATCAATATCACCATTCATAATTGCTTCGGTAGTTGTGACTTCACCATCAGCGTGACCTTGTTGAACTTTTCTCAAAATTTCTGATTTAATTCCATGTTTGGCTATGAATTCTGAAGTTCCTTTGGTGGCAAATATTTTGAAACCTAACTGGCTTAATTTTTGTATGGATGGAATCATATGTTCTTTATCTTTGTCTGCTGCTGAAACAAATACACTTCCCTTTAAAGGCAATCCCCCGGCATAAGCTCCACTTTGAGATTTAGCAAAAGCCATACCAAAACTTGAATCAATGCCCATTACTTCACCCGTGGATTTCATTTCTGGACCCAAAACTGAATCAACACCTGTAAATCGACCAAAGGGAAGAACAGCTTCTTTAACTGCAACTGGAGCACCGATTAATTCATCTGCGCCATCACCATGTTTAGGCAAAATTCCTTCGGCTCTTAATTCTTTAATCGTTGTTCCCAACATGATGCGAGAGCAAGCTTTAGATAAAGAAACACCTGTTGCTTTTGAAACAAACGGAACCGTTCTTGAAGCGCGAGGATTTGCTTCAAGTACATACAAAACATCTTTTGATAAGGCATATTGCACGTTTAATAAACCAATAACACCTACACCTGTTCCAATGGCAAAAGTGCTTTGTCTTATCTGCTCTATTTGATTTTTACTCAATGAGATTGGTGGCAGTGAACAAGCACTGTCACCAGAGTGAATTCCTGCTTCTTCGATGTGTTCCATAACTCCACCAAGAAACATTTCTTTGCCATCAAACAAAGCATCAACATCAATTTCTAAGGCATCATCAAGAAAACGATCTACCAAAACAGGATGATCTGGAGTTAATTCGGTAGCTCTTTCAATGTATTGAGAAAGCATGTTTTCGTCGTAAACAATTTCCATTCCTCGACCACCTAATACATAAGAAGGTCGGACTAGAACTGGATAACCAATTTCAGATGCGATTTTTTTGGCTTCAGGAAAAGATGCTGCCATGCCGTGATCAGGAGAAATTAATTTTGCTTTTTCCAAAACCTTGCCAAATGCTCCACGTTCCTCTGCTAAATGAATTGCTTCAGGACTTGTGCCAACAATTGGTACACCGTTATCTTTAAGTTTTTGCGCCAAACCTAATGGAGTTTGTCCGCCCAATTGAACAATAACTCCTAAGACATTTCCTGAGAGTTGCTCTGCATAGACAATTTCTAAAACATCTTCTAGCGTTAATGGCTCAAAATACAAACGATCTGAAGTGTCATAGTCTGTGGAAACTGTTTCGGGATTGCAATTAACCATGATGGTTTCAAATCCTGCTTTTTTCAAAGTTTGAGCAGCATGCACGCAGGAATAATCAAATTCAATTCCCTGGCCAATTCTATTTGGACCAGAACCAAGAATAATAACTTTTTTCTTATCAGACTTTGCCACTTCTGATTCTTCGTCGTAACTTGAATAATGATAAGGAGTCTTAGCTTCGAATTCAGCAGCACAAGTATCTACCGTTTTATAAACTGGTCTGATATTCATTGCGTGACGATCTTTTCTAACTTGATTTTCACTTGATTTAGTGAGTTGTGCAATTTGTGAGTCAGAAAAACCATGTTGCTTTGCATACTTCATCAAATCTGGGGTTATTGATTTTGCATTCTTAACTTCTAGAGCTATCTCGTTAATAAGTTGTATTTGGTCAAGAAACCAAGGATCAATTTTTGTGCTTTCGTGAAGTTCTGCAACAGAAGCACCTGCCCACATGGCTCGTTGAACTGTATTTATTCTTCCATCTGTTGGACGTGCAGCGGTTTTAACTAATTCCTTAACGGTTTCCTTTACATCTGAGAAATCAAAGGGTGCATCTTTCTTTTCTAAACTGCGAAGAGATTTTTGTAAAGCTTCTGAGAAGTTTCTTCCAATTGCCATTGCTTCTCCCACACTTTTCATGTGTGTAGTCAAAGTGGTGTCGGCACCTGGAAACTTTTCAAAAGCAAAACGAGGAATTTTTACCACTACATAATCAAGTGTTGGCTCAAATGAAGCTGGAGTTTCTTTAGTTATGTCATTTGGAATTTCATTAAGTGTGTAGCCAATTGCTAATTTTGCGGCAATTTTGGCAATTGGAAAGCCAGTTGCTTTAGAAGCTAATGCTGAAGATCGAGAGACTCTTGGATTCATCTCAATAACAATCATTCGACCATCTTCTGGATTTATGGCAAATTGAATATTGCATCCACCTGTGTCAACTCCAACTTCACGAATTACATCAATTGCCACATCTCTCATGTGTTGATATTCGCGATCTGTCAAAGTCATCGCTGGAGCAACAGTTATGGAATCTCCTGTGTGCACACCCATGGGATCAAAGTTTTCAATAGAACAAATAATCACCACATTGTCATGGTGATCTCTCATCAGTTCAAGTTCATATTCTTTCCAGCCGATAATGCTTTCTTCTAATAGCACTTCGCTAGTTGGCGATGCTTGTAATCCTGAGGCAACAAATTTAATTAGATCTTCTTCGTTGTAAGCAATTCCAGATCCTGCTCCACCCATTGTGAAAGAGGGCCTTACAACTAGTGGATAACCAAGAACTTGTGCGGAAGCAAGACATTCATCAAGGGAATGACAAATCTCGCTATTTGCAGAATTGCCACCGATTTTCGCAACTATTTTTTTAAACTTCTCGCGATTTTCGCCTCGTTCAATTGCTTCTACTTTGGCACCGATTAATTCAACGTTGTACTTTTCTAGAATTCCTTCACGATGAAGCGCCATCGCTGCGTTTAATGCCGTTTGGCCACCCAATGTTGGCAATATTGCATCGGGTTTTTCCTTGATAATTATTTTTTCCAAAATATCAGTTGAAATTGGTTCAACATAAGTCGCATCAGCAAATTCAGGATCTGTCATGATTGTTGCTGGATTACTATTTAGAAGAATTACTCTTATTCCTTCTGCTCTTAAAACTCGACAAGCTTGAGTTCCTGAATAATCAAATTCGCAAGCTTGCCCAATCACAATTGGTCCTGAACCAATTACCAGGACTGAATTAATGTCTTTTCTTTTAGGCATTGTTTTTGTCCATCAAATTTGTGAAGCGATCAAATAGGTATTGAGCATCATGTGGACCAGCTGCTGCTTCAGGGTGATACTGGACACTAAATGCTGGTTTATCTTTAAGTGCAAGTCCTTCAACAACATTGTCATTCAAACAAATGTGACTTACTTCTACTCTGCCAAATTCTGTGTCACTAATTTTGTCTATTGGAGCCTTGACTGCAAATCCATGATTATGAGTTGTGATTTCAACTTTTCCAGTAGTTCTATCTAAAACTGGTTGATTAATGCCGCGATGGCCAAAAGTTAATTTATAAGTTTCAAAACCAACAGCTCTGCCCAGAATTTGATTACCAAAACAAATTCCGAATAAGGCTCTATTTGCTTTAAGGACTTCTTGGGTTACAGATATTGCATGTTTGGCAGTTTCAGGATCTCCTGGCCCATTACTTAAAAACACTCCATCAATTCCAGCAGCAAGCACTTGTTCTGCCGTAGCACTTACTGGAAGTACTGTTAATTCAATTCCTCTGGTGGTTAGGTTATGTAAAATTCCATTTTTCATTCCCAAATCAATTGCGGCTACCTTGTACAAAGTTTTGCCAACAGCTGGAACCACATATGGTTCTTTTGTGGAAACCATTCCACACAGATCTGCACCTTTCATTTGAGGTGAATTCTTTACTTTATTTATAAAGTACTCACTGTTTTGAGTATCAATGTCTTGAGAAAATATTCCTGCTCTCATCGCACCTTTATCTCTTAAGTGCCTGGTTAATGCTCTGGTATCAATACCTGAAATTCCCACAATATTTTGATTTATTAATTCTTGATCAAGAGTTCTTTTTGATCTCCAATTTGAAGACATTCGAGATGGATCTCGAACCACATAACCTGATACCCAAATGCGGGAAGATTCATCATCTTCATCATTAATGCCGGTGTTTCCAATATGAGGTGCAGTTTGAATAACAATTTGTTGATAATAAGAAGGATCAGTCAAAGTTTCTTGATATCCAGTCATGCCTGTTGTGAAAACAGCTTCGCCAAAAGTCTCACCCATTTTGCCAAATGATCTACCTCTAAAAACAGTCCCATCTTCTAGAACTAAGAGCGCAGGGTTAATACTCATTTTTGGACTTGACCACTTTTCATGCTGAATTTTCCGCGAAAGATTGTATGAATGACTTTACTTTTTAATGTCATGTCATGAAACGGATTGTTAGTACTTAATGAATGCGTGTCTTTAGCATCAACTTTCCATGAAGCATTTGGATCAATAATGCACAGATTGGCTATCTCATTTTCAGCAATAGGTCGACCATGTTCTGTTAACTGACCAATTTCAGCAGGTTTCTCACTCATCACTCTTGCCACATCTGCCCAAGTCATTAATTTAGTTTCAACCATTGCTGTAGCCACTACTGAAAGAGCTGTTTCTAAACCTGTCATGCCAAAAGCAGCTGAACTCCATTCACCTTCTTTGTCTTCCATTGGATGAGGTGCATGATCTGTTGCAACAACATCAATAATTCCTTCAGCTAATGCTTTTCTTAATTCATTAATGTCATCATCTGTTCTTAACGGTGGATTAACTTTAAATTTAGCGTCGTAGCTTTCACAATGAATCTGGCTAAGGAATAGATGATGAGGGGTAACTTCTGCAGTTACATTTACTTTCTTTCCTTTTGCCCAGCGCAGAATATCAACTGTCCCAGCAGTTGAAGCATGACAAACATGCAACTTTGATTGAACATGTTCAGTGAGTAATACATCTCTTGCCACAATTGCTTCCTCTGCAACCGCAGGCCAACCAGTGAGTCCCAATCTTCCTGATAATTCTGATTCATTCATCTGTGCATTTTTGGTCAATCTTGGTTCTTGTGCATGCTGAGCAATAACTCCATTAAATGCTTTGACATATTCCAATGCGCGTCTCATTAAAACTGGATCTGAAACACAATGTCCATCATCGCTAAAGATTCTTACTCTTGCAGTTGAATCAGCCATCGCAGAAAGTTCAGCTAAATTTTCACCTTTCAAACCAATGGTTACTGCTCCTACTGGGTAAACATCAACAAGACCAATACTTTTTCCTAAATTCCAAACTTGTTCCACCACTCCTGCTGTGTCTGCTACCGGCAATGTGTTTGCCATTGCATGTACCGCAGTAAATCCTCCACGAGCTGCTGCTGCACTTCCCGTTGCAACAGTTTCGGCATCTTCTCTGCCCGGTTCGCGTAAATGTGTATGCAAGTCAACTAATCCAGGAAGAATAATTAAACCAGTTAAATCAATAACTTCTGCCTTGTCATCTTTCAAAGAATTTGCTGGCGCAACTTTAGATATTTTGTCATTTTCAATTAAGATATCTACATTCTTTTCACCCTTGAGGGATCCGTTTTTTAGTAAAATACTCATTAGTTGTTTTCACCTGTTTCACTATTTGATCCACCGAGTAATAAATACAAAACTGCCATTCTCACACTTACTCCGTTTGCAACTTGCTCAATCACAACTGAGTTGGTGCTATCTGCAACTTCAGCAGTAATTTCCATTCCTCTATTCATTGGACCAGGATGCAAAACAAGAGCATGTTTTTGCATGGTTTTTAATCTTTGAGCGTTTAAACCAAAGTTTCTGGAATATTCCCTAGTGGTTGGAAAATACGCATCACTCATTCTTTCTTGTTGCACTCGTAACATCATTACTGCATCAACTTGAGGAAGAACTTCATCTAAATCGTAAGAAAATTCACCATTCCACTTTTCAATTCCAACTGGAAGAAGCGTTGGTGGAGCTACCATGATTGGAGTTGCCCCTAATGTTTTTAACAAAATTGCATTGCTTCTAGCAACTCGGCTGTGCAAAATATCGCCCACTATGGCAACTTTTAATCCGTTTAAATCACCTTCGTTATTTCTTAAGTGTTTTCTTATGGTGTAGGCATCTAGTAGGGCTTGAGTTGGATGTTCGTGTGTGCCATCACCTGCATTTATTACTACCGCATCAATCCAATTTCTAGTGGCAAGTAAATGAGGTGCACCTGATGATCCATGTCTAATAACAACTGCATCTGCTCCCATTGATTGCAAAGTCTGAGCAGTATCTTTAAGGCTTTCACCTTTTGAAACACTTGATCCTTTAGCCGAGAAATTAATAACATCAGCACTTAATCTTTTGGATGCTGCTTCAAAGGAAATTCTGGTTCTAGTGCTGTCTTCAAAGAATAAATTAACAACTGTTCTGCCTCTTAAAGTTGGTAATTTCTTCACAGGTCTATCAGAAATTAAGGCCAATTCTTTAGCTGTATCAAGAACTAAAACTGCTTCTTCTTTGTTTAAATCGTGGGCAGAAACTAAATGTTTCTTCATTGTTCACCTGCTGAGATGGTTACAGATTCTTGATTTCCATCAACATCTGCCAATGAAACTTGTACAGACTCACCCATTGATGTGGGAATATTTTTTCCCACGTAATCTGCTCTAATGGGTAACTCTCTATGGCCACGATCAATTAACACAGCAACTTGAACCATGGCAGGTCTTCCGATGTCATTTAAGGCATCAAGGGCAGCTCTAATTGTTCGACCTGAGAACAAAACATCATCTACCAAGATGACTATTTTGTGATCGATTCCTCCGTCAGGAATTTCGGTATGAGCAAGAGCTCTAGGAGGTCTTAGTCTTAAATCATCTCGATACATCGTGATATCAAGAGAGCCAACAGGAATATTTACTTTTTCAAATTCATTTATTTTTTGGGCGATGCGATTAGCTAGCGGCACACCACGAGAAGGAATACCCAACAGAACTAAATCTTTGGAGCCCTTATTGTTTTCAAGTATTTCATGAGCAATACGAGAAAGTGCTCGAGAAATATCGGATGATTCAAGTACTACTCGTGCAGAGTTACGAGAATTGGCACTCATTGTGCTTCTCGACCTCCTTCTCCGCCTCACGGGACGGTATTAAAGGATGCCTTACTAAAACTTTAGGTTAGCAGATGAAATTAACTTTCGTCTGCACCAGTACCAACTTTGTGTACGCGCATACCGTTTGTTGTTCCTGGAACACCCGGTGGAACACCTGCCACAATAACAACCAGTTCTCCATACTTGGCCAAATTGGTGGAAGTTAAGTGACGATCCACTGTGGCTACCATTTCATCGGTATGTTTCACGCTTTGCGCGAAATAAGTTTCAGCTCCCCAGATAAGCGTTAATTGTCGTTGAATTTTTTTATCCGTAGTAAAGGCCAAAATCTGAGTTTTAGAGCGATGTCTTGCCATTAGGCGAACACTTCGTCCAGTTTCAGTGAATGCAATTAGATACTTAGCATTAGTTGCTGAGCCAACAGCTACAGCCGCCGTGGTAACTGCTCTACCAGTGCTTCCTTGAGCTTCAGGTTCTAATTTTGGCAGTTGCTCTAATGCTTCTTTTTCAACATGTTCAATGATTCGCGCCATGGTTTCAACAACGCCAACTGGGTTATGACCAACACTGGTTTCCCCACTTAGCATCAACGCATCTGCCCCATCAAGAATCGCATTTGCCACATCACTTGCTTCAGCTCTGGTTGGTCGAGAAGATGTGATCATTGATTCCAACAATTGAGTAGCCACAATTACTGGCTTACCAACTTGTCGAGCCATTTGAACAGCACTCTTTTGCACTAGAGGTAATTCTTCTAAGGGAAGCTCAACACCTAAATCTCCACGAGCAATCATGATGGCGTCAAATGATTGAAGAATATCTTGCAAATTTTTAACTGCTTGAGGTTTTTCAATCTTTGCGATTACGGGAAGTCTTTTACCAACTTTGTCCATTATCTTGTGAACTTGTTCTATATCTTTTGAACTTCGCACGAAAGAAAGTGCAATTAGATCACAATCATTATTTAATGCCCAAATTAGATCTTGTTCATCCTTATCAGACATCGCCGGGACATTGACTGCAACACCTGGGAGGTTTAATCCTTTACTGTTGGAAATCGTTCCACCCTCAATCACTTTGGTGATCACGTTGTTTCCTTTAACTTCTACTACTTCTAATCTAATTTTTCCATCATCAATAAGAATTGGGTCACTTTTTTTTACATCTCCAGGTAAACCTTTATAAGTTGTTGAGACTTGTTCTTTATCTCCTGCAATGTCATCGGTGGTAATTGTGAAATTCTGGCCATTAATTAGGGAAACTGGACCATTTCCAAATATTCCAACACGAATTTTTGGTCCTTGTAAATCTGCCAAAGCTGCAATTTCTTTGCCTTCCAGTTTGGAAGCTTCTCTTACTAAATCAAGTCTTTTCTTGTGATCTGAATGATCTCCATGAGACATATTTAATCTTGCGACATTAAGTCCTGCTTTGATTAATTTTTGAACAGTTGCCAAATCATCAGTTGCTGGTCCAAGTGTTGCAACAATCTTGGCTCTTCTCATATTTTCTATTCTATTGGATTGCAATTTTTAGACTGTGATTGGTCTTGATGTTGGCTCAATGGGAGCAGGTAAATTTGTTTCACCAATCAAATATTTATCTACCGCAGCAGCAGCAGAACGACCTTCGGCAATTGCCCAAACAATTAGAGACTGACCTCTACCTGCATCACCGCACACAAAGACGCCTTCAGCATTTGTTGCAAAATTTTCATCTCGAGCAATAATTCCCCTCGGATCTAGATTTAGTTTGAGTTGATCGATAAATGATGCTTTCTCAGGACCCACAAATCCCAAAGCTAAGAAAACAAAATCAGCAGGAATTACCTTCTCACTTCCCTTAATTGATTCAAATTTTCCATTTTTGAATTCAACTTCAACAATTTCTAAACCTGTTACTTGATTATTCTGACCAATGAATTTTTGGGTGTTAACACTATAAATTCTTTCGCCACCTTCTTCATGAGCACTGGTTACGCGATATGTCATTGGATAAGTAGGCCAGGGTTGTGAATCTGGTCTTATCTCTGGAGGAAGAGGCAAAATTTCTAATTGGGTAACACTTTTTGCACCTTGGCGATGAGCTGTTCCTAGGCAATCTGCTCCTGTGTCTCCACCACCAATGATTACAACATCTTTACCTTTTACATCAATTGGAGATTTTGCTAATTCACCTAATGCAACTCTGTTTGCTAAAGGAAGATATTCCATCGCCTGATAAATGCCATTAAATTCTCGACCAGGAACAGGTAAATCTCTCCAGGCTGTAGCACCAACTGCGATTACTAAAGCGTCATATCTCTTACGCAAATCATTGGCTTCAATATCAACACCAATTTCAACACCACTTCTAAATTTGATTCCTTCTGCTTCCATTTGTTCAAGTCTTCTATCAACATGAATCTTTTCCATTTTGAATTCTGGAATTCCGTAACGAAGCAATCCCCCAAGTTTGTCTGCTCTTTCATAAATTGCCACAGTGTGACCAGCTCTGGCTAATTGTTGAGCAGCTGCAAGTCCAGCAGGTCCTGAACCAATTACTGCCACAGTTTTGCCACTTAATCGAGCAGGTGCTTGTGGAGTAACTAATCCTTGGGCGAATGCTCGGTCAGCAATTTCAACTTCAATTTGTTTAATAGTTACTGCATCTTTATTGATAGCAACAACGCATGCTGTTTCACATGGGGCAGGACATAGTCGACCTGTAAATTCAGGGAAATTATTTGTGGCATGTAGTCGTTCTGATGCTTCGCGCCAATCATCATTGAAGACCAGATCATTCCATTCAGGAATTAAGTTGCCTAAAGGACAGCCGTTATGGCAAAAGGGAATTCCACAATCCATACAACGACCTGCTTGAAGTTTTAATTTGTTAGTTTCAAAGGGCTCATAAACTTCTCGCCAATCCATTAAACGCAGATCAACAGGACGTCTTTTGGGTGTTTCTCTTCTGGTATTAATAAAACCTTTTGGATCACCCACGAGACACCTCCATTACCGCTTCCATTGGATCTGTTCCATCTTTTTTAGCTTTTGCTTGAGCTAATAAAACTCTCTTATATTCACGAGGCATTACTTTTGTAAATTTCTTGAAGTCTTTATCATTTAGAAGTTGTTTTGCCAGTGGAGAATCTGTTTCTTCCAAGTAATCTTTTAGTATTGATGATAAGAATTCTTTGTCGTTATCGTCTAATGTTTCAAGTTCGACCATTTCAGTATTAACATTTTCAACATTTAAATCAACAACGTATGCAATTCCTCCACTCATTCCAGCAGCAAAATTTCTACCAGTTTGTCCAAGAACTACAACTCTTCCACCTGTCATGTATTCGCAGGCGTGATCTCCCACTCCTTCGACTACCGCAGTGGCACCAGAGTTTCTGACACAGAATCTTTCTCCAACTAAACCTCTAACAAATAGAGTTCCTGAAGTTGCACCATAGGCAGCAACGTTTCCGGCAATAACGTTTAGAGATGATTCAAATTTAGCTTTTCTGTCTGGTCGAATCACAATTTTTCCACCTGATAATCCTTTACCAAGGTAATCATTTGTGTCACCTTCAAGACGAAGTGTTAGCCCTTGAGGAATAAAGGCACCAAAAGACTGTCCGGCTGTGCCGTTAAATGTCAATTCAATTGTTCCGGTAGGTAAACCCTGGCCGCCAAATTTTCTAGTAATTTGGCTTCCCAGCATTGTGCCAACGGTTCTATTCACATTTCTAATTTCAAATTGTGCTCTAACTAACTCACTTTTTTGAAGCGCAGGTTGGCAAATTTCAATTAATTTATTATCCAAAGCATTACTCAAACCATGATCTTGTGTTGTGGTTTGACGAAGTGAAGCATTTTTATCGATATCAACCTTATGCAATATTGGAGACAAATCTAGACCTGATGCTTTCCAGTGACTAATTGCTTTTCTGGTATCAAGAATCTCGGAATGACCAATTGCTTCATCTAATGTTTTGAAACCAAGTTCGGCTAAATATTCTCTTACTTCTGTGGCAATAAATCTGAAGAAGTTCTCCACAAATTCTGGCTTTCCAGTGAATTTTTCTCTCAACACTGGATTTTGAGTTGCTACCCCAACTGGACAAGTGTCTAAATGACAAACTCTCATCATGATGCAACCCATAACTACAAGTGGCGCAGTTGCAAATCCAAATTCTTCAGCACCTAACAAAGCAGCAATGATTACATCTCGACCAGTTTTTAGTTGACCATCTGTTTGCACAACAATTCGATCTCGTAATCCATTAATCAATAGTGTTTGTTGCGCTTCTGCTAATCCAATTTCCCATGGACCACCTGCATGTTTCAAAGAAGTTAAAGGACTTGCTCCTGTGCCACCGTCATGACCTGAAATTAGAACCACATCAGCATGAGCTTTTGCCACACCTGCAGCAACTGTTCCTACTCCAACTTCGGCTACTAACTTCACATGAATTCTTGCTTTATCGTTTGCATTTTTTAAATCATGAATTAATTGAGCTAAATCTTCAATTGAATAAATATCATGATGTGGTGGCGGAGAAATTAATCCCACACCTGGAGTTGAGTGTCTGGTTTTTGCAATCCACGGATAAACCTTGTGTCCAGGAAGTTGTCCACCTTCACCAGGTTTAGCACCTTGAGCCATTTTAATTTGAATGTCGTCTGCATTTACTAAATATTCACTTGTGACACCAAATCTGCCACTTGCAACTTGTTTAATGGAGGATCGTTTGGAATCACCATTAGACATCTTTTGATAACGTTCTGGATCTTCCCCACCTTCACCTGTATTAGATTTTGCACCAAGACGATTCATAGCAATAGCTAAAGTTTCATGGGCTTCACCTGAGATGGACCCGTATGACATTGCACCGGTACTAAATCTTCTTAAAATATTTTCTATTGGTTCAACTTCATCAATTGAAATAGGTTTTCTGTTTTTACTTAATTCAAAAAGACCTCTAAGAGTCATTAGTCTCTTTGATTGTTCATTTACTTTCTCGGTATAACTTCTGAAAACATCCATTTGTCCTGTGCGAGTTGAGTGTTGCAACTTAAATACAGTTTCAGGATCGAAGAGATGAGGTTCTCCTTCTCTTCTCCACTGGTATTCCCCACCAATGGCAAGTTGTCTGTGTGCAGGAGAAATTCCGGTAAAAGGATAAGCAACTGCATGTCGTTTAGAAACTTCTTGTGCCAACACATCTAAACCAACTCCACCAAGTCTGGAAGTAGTTCCTGTGAAGTATTTATCGATAACTTCATTAGAAATTCCAATTGCTTCAAATATTTGTGCTCCTCGATAAGAAGCAACAGTGGAAACACCCATCTTGCTCATTACTTTTAAGACACCTTTGCCAAGTGCTTTAACAAGATTTCTCACTGCTTTTTCAGGAGTAATTCCAGTTATTCTTTTTTGTCGAACCATGTCCTCGACTGTTTCCATTGCCAAATATGGATTTACAGCAGCTGCGCCATATCCAATTAGTAATGCAACATGATGAACTTCTCTGACATCGCCTGCTTCAACGATTAGCCCAATTTCCATTCTCTTTTTGGTTCTAATCAAATGGTGATGAACAGCAGATAGCAATAGCAATGAAGGAATTGGTGCTTCATCAGCATCACTGTCGCGATCACTTAAAACTAGTAAATGTTTTCCATTTTTTATAGCTAAATCAACTTCGTCGAATATTTCATTGATTCTTTTTTCAAGCCCCGTAGCACCCTCTGCGACTTTGTATATTCCAGAGAATTTTTGAGCTGCAAATCCTGGTTGATCTCCATCTTGGTTGATGTGAATTAACTTTGCTAACTCATCGTTATCAATTACTGGGAAAGGCAAAACTACTTGTCTGGTGTGAGCCGGAGTTGCTGTTAGTAAATTGGCCTCTTCTCCAACAGAGGATGACAAAGAGGTAACAATTTCTTCTCTGATGGCATCAAGTGGTGGGTTTGTAACTTGAGCAAATAGTTGGGTGAAGTAGTCAAATATCAATCTTGGTCTACTACTCAAAACTGCAATTGGAGTATCAGTTCCCATTGAACCCAAAGCTTCAGCTGCATTCAATGCCATTGGGGTTAAAAGGATCTTTAATTCTTCGTCGGTATATCCAAATGTTTGTTGCCTTCTCAAAACTGAGGAATGTGTATGAACAATGTGTTCACGTTCTGGCAGTTCTTCAAGATGAACTAATCCTGCGTGCAACCAATCTTTATAAGGTTGTTCTTTTGCAAGTGAAGATTTGATTTCATCATCTTCAATAATTCGACCATTTTCGGTATCAACTAAGAACATTTTTCCAGGTTGTAGTCGACCTTTTCTAATTACATTTGCTTGATCAAATGGCAATACACCTGATTCACTCGCTAGAACAACTAGTCCATCATCTGTTACCCAAAATCTTCCAGGTCTTAAACCATTTCTGTCTAACACTGCGCCAATTGAATGACCATCTGTAAAAGTCACGCAAGCTGGTCCATCCCAAGGTTCCATTAATGCTGCATGATATTCGTAGAATGCTCTTCTTTCAGGATCCATGCTGGGATTGTTTTCCCAAGCTTCTGGAATCATCATCAAGATTGAATGCGGTAATGATCTGCCACTTAAATGAATTAATTCTAATACTTCATCAAATGATGCAGAATCACTTGCTCCATTTGAGCAAATTGGAAATACTCTTGCTAAATCTCCGGGGATTAAAACAGTTTTAAGAAGATTTTCTCTGGCATGCATCCAATTTCTATTACCCTTAACAGTATTTATTTCTCCATTGTGTGCGATTAATCGGTAAGGATGAGCCAATGGCCAAGACGGAAATGTGTTAGTACTAAATCGGGAGTGAACCAACGCAATTTTGGAAACAACTTTTTTGTCTGAGAGATCCGGATAGAATGGCTCTAATTGTCCGGTAGTCAACATTCCTTTATAAACAATTGTACGAGCAGAAAGCGAGGCAAAATATATATTTGAGTTATTCTCGATAATTTTTCTAAAAGGATAGATTGCACGATCAATTTCAATATCTTTGAGATTTTTATCTTCAGGTTGAACAAAAATCATTTCAAATCTTGGCATAACACTTCGTGCTGTTTTGCCAAGCTCAACTGGATTTATAGGGACTATTCTCCAACCAAGAATTGTGACATTCTCTTTTTTCGCTACTTCTGAAATTGTCTTTTTTGCTGCTTTATATTCTTTTTCATCTTGAGGCAAGAAAACGATTCCTGCAGCATAAAAACTATTTTCGGGTAATTGAAAATCAACAACTGACCTAAAGAATTCATCCGGGATTTGAATCAATATTCCTGCTCCATCACCAGAGTCAGGCTCACTGCCAGAAGCGCCGCGATGTTCCAAATTTCGTAAGGCTTCAAGACCTGATGCAACAATTTCATGAGTTGGTTTTTTATTTAAAGTCGCAACTAAAGCAACACCACAAGCATCATGCTCAAAAGATGAATCATAAAGACCTTGCTTAGTGGCGCTGAAAATACTCAAAATATGTCCCTGCAGAGTTTTAATTTTGTCGGGACGACGATGGCCCAAAGACTGCTACTTATAGATAAATGCTAGCCGATAACTATTTAAAGCGCTGCTCCAATTGTGGTTCCTAGAAACCAGGTAAGGGCCGCGGCACCACTACCGATCAATAATTGTCGCGTTCCTGAATACCACCAAGTTCTAGTTGTGACAAATGACACCACAACTCCAGCTCCAAAAAGCCCGATGAGTGAGATGACCATTGAATAACGGATATCTGTCAAACCCAATATGTAAGGAATTAAAGGAACTATTGCCCCACCAGCAAATGCAATGAATGAAGACACTGCAGCTAATTTAGCTGAGGGTAACGCTCCACTTGTGACACCAAATTCTTCGGAAGTATGAGCATCAGCAAAAGCATCAAAGTTATTACTTAATTCTTTTGAAAATTGCATGGCAACGGTTTCAGAAACGCCACGCTTCATCCAAACTTCAGCAAGTTCTCTAATTTCTCTTTCAGGATTTTTTCTTAATTCTTGTTTTTCAAGTTCAATTTCAGCCATTGCTAATTCTGCTTGGCTTGCCACTGAGGTGTATTCCCCCGCTGCCATTGAAAATGCACCTGCCAATAATCCTGCAAAACCTGCCAAAACAATTGCAGTTGTATTCTCTGCACCAATTGTTTTAGTTCCTCCAGCAACGCCAATCATTAATGCGAAATTTGAAACCAGTCCATCCATGGCTCCAAAAACAGCAGGACGTAACCATCCACCATTAACGTTTCGGTGAATTTTTTCTGGATCAAGCATATTATGACCTTTAGCCACTTTTACTAACTCCTAAAAAGTTTTTTGTCTTGTCCTGGACGGTATTTGTTGCTTAAAGCAAAATATACTAACCCGCCAACTATAACGGCCAAACTGGTGAAAATGTTGAATCGCAATCCCAAAATTAGACGTGCTTCGTCTATTCTTAAGTTCTCAACGAATAATCGACCCACACCATAGAAGGACACATAAAGTGCAAAAACTCTGCCATGGCCTAATTTGAATCTCTTGTCTAGGTAAATAAGAGCAAATCCGATAAGAACATTCCACAGCAATTCATACAAGAAAGTTGGATGAAAGGTAGTAAATGATTCAAATCCTGCTGGGCGGTATTTTTCAGCTATCTCTAATCCCCACGAAACATTTGTAGGTCTTCCAAACAATTCTTGATTGAAATAGTTACCTAGTCGTCCAATTGCTTGTGCAAAAATTATGCCTGGAGCAATTGCATCTGCAAAAGGTGGTAAATAGATTTTGTAATACTTACAACCAATCCAAGCCCCAATTCCACCAAAGAATATTGCTCCCCAGATTCCTAATCCGCCATTCCAAATTTTAAAGGCATCAACCCAATTTTGATTAGGTCCAAAGTATTTCTCCCAATCAGTGGCAACGTGATAAATGCGGCCACCAATAATTCCAAATGGAACAGCAAAAATTGCTACATCACTTACTTGGCCTAACTTTCCCCCTCGTTCAATCCATCTTTTATTTCCAAGCCAAATTGCAAGAAAAATTCCAATGATAATAAAAAGGGAATATGCGCGTAAAGGAAATGGTCCCAGGTTTAAAACACCAGTACTTGGACTTGGAATTGATAATTTAATCAAGTCAAGTTACTTTCTTGCTTCAGCGACAGCTCCTGCAAAATTTGCCGGATCACCAAGAATGGTTCCATCAATTAGTTTGTCATTTAAAAACATGGATGGAGTTCCTTGCACACCGCGATCTTGAGCGTGAAGTTGAGAATTATTAGCCCAACCTTTGTATTTAGCAGAAGTAACGCAAGTCTCAAAAGTTGTGTATGAATCTCCTTCAATACCAACTTTTTTTCCAAGATCTAGTAACTTTTGATCAGTAAATCCATCGCCTTCTTTGGAAGGTTGCATAGCAAATACTCCTGAATGATATTCAGCAGTTTTGCCAGCATCCACTGCACAACCAAACGCCATAGTTGCTCTAAGGGAAGCAAGTTGTGATTCTGGGAAGTTTCTATCTAGAAAAATCATTGGGTGCAAAGTTAAATTAATATCACCTTTGACAGCTGTATCAATTATGTTTTTTCCATTTGCTTTTTCTAAGAATCCACATGCTGGACATTGAAAGTCTTCGTATAATTCTGCCTTTGGCGCTGTTGGGTCTTGTTTTCCAACCGGAACACCATAACCATTTTGTGCAGTAACACCTTTAGGCAATTGTGCCGATGAATCATATTCAGTGACAGCCTCGGGAGTAATACTCAATTTTTTTGATTGACCTTTTGCATAAACTCCAGCACCAATTAATCCAACAACTAATGTCAAAACGAACAAGCCACCTAAGATTTGGATTGTTTTGGCTTTCTTGCCATCTTGAGAATTAGCATTCGCACGCACTGCGGCGGCTTTGTTGCGGATATCGTCTGGGTTAGTCATTGTTTCACTCCACTTATTTATCGGCTTTAAACAATCTAATCAAGTAACACAAGGTTGGCCAATTCTGGCTAGTCCTTACGAACACCTCGAGCGAAATCTTTGCTCAATTGAACAACGGCGGGAACTGCCTTACTTAAATCTGGTTGTTCCAGGATTGCTTTCACAAAAGCACTTCCCACTATTACTCCATCTGCAAATTTGGCAACTTCGTGTGCTTGTTCTGATGTAGAAACTCCTAAACCAACTGCTACTGGAAGTTGAGTGTGAACTCTAATTCTTTTAACGAGCTCTTCTGCTCTATTGGAAACTTCAGTTCTAGTTCCAGTCACACCCATCAAACTTGCGGCATACACAAAACCTGTCACATTATTTGTAACCAATTTTAATCTTTCTTCACTAGAACTTGGTGCTACAACAAAAACTCGATCTATTTGGTTTTGATCTGTTGCGGTGATCCACAAATCTGACTCATCTGGTGGCAAATCTGGTGTGATTACCCCAACACCTCCTGCTTGATTCATTTGTTGAGCGTATTTTTCTACACCCCATTTTTCAATGGGACTCCAATAACTCATGGTTAAAACAGGTTTACCGGTTTGGGAAACTTCTTTAACAATCTGCATTACTTCTTTTATGCCCGTTTTATTGTGCAGCGCAATGTCTACTGCTTGTTGGATGACCGGACCATCCATTAATGGATCGCTGTAAGGAACACCTATTTCAACTAAATCAACACCGTTGTTAAGCATTTCTTGCATTATTTTTATAGAACCTTCAATGGTTGGAAAACCTGCAGGCAAATATGCAATTAAAGCCGCTCTATTTTCAGACTTGGCTTTCTTAAATGCTTCGTGAATCAAACTCATGAATTAGAAGTTATCTTGAACCATTTTGCTGCTGTTTCAACATCTTTATCGCCTCTACCACTGCAGTTAATAATAATTACTGCATCTTTACCTAATTCTTTTCCTAATTTAACTGTTCCAGCAATTGCATGAGCTGTTTCAATGGCAGGAATAATTCCTTCGGTTCTAGAAAGCAATGAGAAAGCATCCATAGCTTCGGTGTCAGTTATTGGATGATAAAAAGCGCGACCAGTGTCTTTCAACCAAGCATGTTCTGGTCCAACTCCAGGATAATCAAGTCCTGCAGAAATTGAGTGACTAGGTAAAGTTTGACCATTTTCATCCTGCAAAACATATGAACGTGTTCCATGCAAAATTCCAATTGTGCCACCAGAAAGTGTTGCTGCATGTCTGCCAGTTTCAATGCCATCACCTGCTGCTTCATACCCATGAAGTTGCACATCTTTATCCAAAATAAATGGATGAAATAGTCCAATTGCATTTGATCCACCTCCAACACAAGCTGTTACTGCGGTGGGAAGTTTTCCAGTCTTTTCTAATATCTGTTGTCTTGCTTCAACTCCCATAATGCTATGAAAATTTCTTCCAATAGTTGGAAAAGGATGTGGGCCTGCAACTGTGCCAAGTAAATAATGTGTTGATTCAACATTAGTTACCCAATCACGCATTGCTTCATTAATGGCATCTTTTAATGTTTTTGTTCCTGTAGTTACTGGCACCACAGTTGCGCCCAGTAGTTTCATTCGAGCAACATTTAAGGATTGGCGAACTGTGTCTTCTTCACCCATGTAAATAACACATTCAAGACCAAATAAAGCTGCAGCTGTTGCGGTAGCAACACCATGTTGTCCTGCACCAGTTTCAGCAATGATTCGTTTCTTACCCATGCGAACTGTTAAGAGTGCTTGGCCAATAACGTTATTAATTTTGTGAGAACCAGTGTGGTTTAAATCTTCACGCTTCAAGAAAACTCTGGCACCACCTGCATGCTTTGAAAAATTCTTGGCTTCTGTTAAAGGACTTGGTCTGCCCACGTAATCTTTTAACAAGTTTTGAAAATCTTCATTAAATTTTGAATCTGCTGCTGCTTTTAAATACTCATCTTCTAATTGATCTAGTGCAGAAATTAAAGCTTCCGGAACAAAACGTCCACCAAATTGACCAAAATGTCCGGTCTCTTCATCAATTTTTTTTAAATCTTGTAAAAAAGTTGTCATCTATTTATCGACCGTGATTGGTGGCAGGATGTGCTCCTGCGGTTACTAGTTCATGAACTGCAGCTCTTGGATCTTTGTTTATTACTAAACTTTCTCCAACCAAAACAGCATGAGCACCAGCGTTTGCATAGGTAATTAAATCGTGTTTATCGCGAACACCAGATTCTGCAACCATGATGCATCCTGATGGAACTAATGGAGCAAGTTTTGCAAATGTATTTCTATCAACTTCTAAAGTCTTCAAATTTCTGGCATTTATGCCAATTAGTTTGGCCCCTGCATCTGCTGCTCTTTTGACTTCTTCTTCAGTGTGAACTTCCACTAAAGGAGTAAGTCCGATGGTTTTTGATCTTTCAATTAAAGAAACTAAAGCTTCTTGATCAAGAGCGGCCACTATTAATAACGCTAAATCAGCACCATGAGCACGAGATTCCCAAAGTTGATAGCTAGAAACAATAAAATCTTTTCTTAAAATTGGAATTTCAACTGCTTTTCTGACCGCTATTAAATCTGCTAAAGAACCTTTAAATCTTCTTTCTTCAGTTAAAACACTGATACAGCTTGCGCCACCTGCTTCATATTCTTTGGCTAATGAAGCTGGATCAACGATCTCAGAAAGATCACCTTTAGAAGGACTTGATCTTTTTACTTCAGCAATTACTGCTACTCCTGCTTCATCAAATATTGGAAATGGGTCTAAAGCAGCCGGAACTTTTTCTGCCAATGCTTTTAATTCTTCAATAGAAGTTTTTTCTTGTCTAATACTTAAATCTTCTCGAACGCCAACAATTATTTCGTCTAAAACGCTCGTCATTATTATCCTTTAATTTTTTCTTCTTGAACTTGCTTTTTCCCAGACAATCCAAACAATTCCACCGATTACAGTCAAAACAATTCCTGCCCAAAACATATTCCAATTATTTTGCACCAAGCCAACTGTTGAGATAACGGAGGCAGCAATTATTACAAAAGTGCCAGTCCAAGCTGCTGGTGTTTGACCGTGATTATCCTTCGACATTAATTAATTCTCCCTATAGGAAATTTATGTTATTAGCCTAATGACGACGCTACTGCTACTGCTCTGAGCACCACGGCTGCCTTGTTCTGACATTCCATGTCTTCACTGCCTGGCACAGAATCAGCAACTACACCTGCTCCTGCTTGTACATATGCAACACCATCTTTAAGTAGTGCAGTTCTAATGGTGATTGCTACATCCATATTCCCCGCAAAATCAAAGTAACCCAACGCCCCACCATAGATTCCACGCTTAACCGGTTCAAGTTCATCAATAATTTCCATAGCTCTTACCTTTGGTGCACCTGAAAGTGTTCCTGCAGGAAACGTTGCCTTAAGTGCATCAGCAGAGGTGATGTTGTCATTTAAAATTCCTGTAACAGTAGAAACCAAATGCATCACATGGCTATATCTTTCAACTTGCATAAATTGCACAACTTCAACACTTCCTGGTTTACAAACTCTGCCTAAATCATTTCGTCCAAGATCTACCAACATTAAGTGTTCTGCTTTTTCCTTAGGATCATTTAATAATTCAAATGCAGTTTTTTCATCTACTATTTGATCTTTTGAACGAGGGCGAGTGCCTGCAATCGGATGCATCATTGCCTTTCGATCCTTAACAGTTACTAATGCTTCAGGACTAGATCCAATAATTTCAAATTCTGTGGCAGTTAAATCTGTTGTTGGAATATTTAAGTAATACATATAAGGACTGGGATTTGTGGTTCTTAAGACTCGATAAATATCAAGTCCTTTTGCTTGGGTTTTGGTATCAAATCTTTGAGACAAAACGATTTGAAAAGCATCTCCTGCTTCCACATATTCAATGGCTCTTTTAACAGAATTCTGATAATCCTGACTTGTAGTTCTATTAGTAAATTGCGGTTTAGCTTCAGTATTAAAAGATGATCCAACTTGAGATTGTGGTGCATTTAATGAAACTTGCATCGCATCTAATCTCTTAACTGCATCCTCATAAGCATCATCAACTCGTTCATCTGTTCCGTCATAATTAACAGCATTTGCAATTAGCCACACTGAACCATCCACGTGATCAAGTACCGCAAATTCTGTTGCAAGAAGCATCACTAAATCAGGAACATTTGTTTCATCTGGATTATTGGCAGGAATTTTTTCAAATAATCTAACGATGTCATATGCCATGTACCCAACTAATCCACCTGTCAAGGGAGGCAAATTTGGTAATGGTTTTGTAGCTAGAAAATCTAAAGTTTGTTTAAATACATCCCAAATTTGTCCTTCAAGTAATACACCTTTGGGAGGTTTACCAGTCCACAAAGCTTTACCGTCACTGCTTCTTAATGTGGCAGAACTTGAAACTCCAATAAAGGAATATCTAGACCAACTTTGTCCATGTTCAGCAGATTCCAAAAGAAAAGTGCCAGGTCTTTCGTTTGCTAAAGCTTTATATAAACCAACAGGAGTAAATGAGTCTCCAATTAGTCTTCTAACAACAGGAATAACTCTTCTATCTTGTGCGTAACTTTTAAAAGTTTCCAAATCTGGGGTTGTTACCCCAAGTTTAAAGTGCTCCATTATTTATTTCTCAGACCAAACAAGAACTCCGTCAAAACAAGATTTATCTCCGGTATGACAAGCCACACCTTTTTGTTCAACTTTTAATAGCACTGTGTCAGCGTCGCAATCAATTCTTAATTCGACGACTTTTTGAGTATTGCCTGATTCTTCACCTTTAATCCAGAGTTTGTTTCTTGATCTAGAAAAATAGGTGGCACTCTTTGTTTCTAAAGTTTTAGTAAATGCTTCTTGATTCATCCAAGCCATCATGAGAACATCATTTGATGAAGCATCGGTTGTGACAACTGGCACTAGACCTTGTTCGTTTGGCTTTAACGAAGCCCAATATTCAGAAATTGCTGTGCGAGAAAGATCTGTCATGTGCTTATTCTTGCCTAAGGTGTCACCAATAATTTCGCTAGGTCTCATTGCCGTAAGGTTTAGATATGACCTCATTAGCCAAACGCGAAAGATATGCGATAGCCCAAACCTTAAGAAACCTTGGCCCAGATGCGCCAACTCTTTGTGAAGGTTGGACGTCCTTTGATTTGCTTGTGCATTTAATCTCGCGAGAAAACAGACCTGATGCAGCAATTGGAATTCTAATTCCAGCTTTTTCTCAATACTCCAAAAAAGTTGCTGATGATATTAAACAACGTGGCTTTGAAACTTTAGTTCAAGAATTTGAAGATGGTCCAAAACAATTTTCTCCTTTCGCAATTCCTGGAATAGATAATTTGGCTAATTCATTTGAATTCCTGGTTCATCACGAAGATCTTTTAAGAGCTCAACCAAATTATGTTGCCCGTGTATTTGGAGATCTTGATAAGAAGTTGTTATGGAAGCGCTTTACTCAGTCAGGAAGACTATTTCTTCGTAAAGCAAAAGTTGGCATTATTGCCAAATCAGATCAAGGAGTATTCACAATCAAATCAGGCAATAGTTGTGTGACTATGGAAGGCGACGTGGTTGACCTAATTCTTTATTCCTTTGGCAGAAAATCTGCTGCAAACATCAAATTTGAAGGCGATGAGGAATCAATCAGAATTCTTAAAGAAACTAAATTCAGTCTCTAACTTCTACGTTTTTTCTCTTTAAATCTTCCTTCAAATCTTTAATGTCAATTTCTTTAAAATGAAAAACACTAGCTGCAAGTAATGCATCAGCACCAGCTGTCACTGCTGGATAAAAATCGGTCACCTTCCCGGCTCCTCCACTTGCAATTAGTGGCACTGAAATATTTGGTCTTATTAGCTTGATTAATTCCAAATCAAATCCATCTTTAGTGCCGTCTTTATCCATGGAATTCAAAAGCACTTCTCCAGCACCTCTTTGCACTGCTTCTTTTGTCCAAGCCAAAGCATCTAAACCTGCACTTTTTGTTCCACCATGAGTTGTAACTTCAAATCCAGAAGGAGCATGTTTTTCATTTGATCTTCGAGCATCAATAGAAATCACTAATACTTGAGAACCAAATCTTTGAGCAATCTGATTTATCAGCTCAGGATTATTTATGGCACTGGTATTTATAGAAACCTTGTCAGTACCTGCTCTTAATAATTTGTCAACATCTTCAACACTTTTTATTCCCCCACCAACAGTTAATGGAATAAATACAACATCAGCCGTCTTTTTTACAACCTCAAGCATTGTGTCTTTGTTGTCTCTTGAAGCAGAGATATCCAGAAATGTTAATTCGTCTGCACCGTTTTGAGCATAGAATTTTGCCAACTCAACTGGATCTCCAGCATCTTTTAAGTCTTGAAAATTAACTCCCTTGACTACCCGTCCATTGTCAACATCAAGACAAGGAATGATTCTGGTAGCTAAAGTCATTATTGACTCGCAATTCTTAGAGCATCCTTTAAAGTAAATTTCTGGGCATAAAGAGCTTTACCAACAATTGCTCCTTCAACTCCAATATTGGTTAATTGTCTTAATTCAGCGATATCAGAAAGTTGAGCAATGCCGCCTGAAGCAATAACTGGCTTCTTTGTGTAATCAAGGATTTCTCTTAGTAAAGCGGTATTAGGTCCTTGTAATGTTCCATCTTTTGTAACATCAGTTACTACATATCTGGCAGCGTTGTCTTTATCTAATCTTTGTAGGGTTTCAATTAGTTCGCCACCTTCTTTAGTCCAACCACGGGCAGCTAAATTTCTGCCTCGCACATCTAAACCAATTGCAATTTTGTCACCATGTTGAGTAATTACCTTTGCAGTCCAATCAGGATCTTCTAGCGCTGCAGTTCCTAAATTAATACGAGCTGCTCCAGTTGCTAAAGCATTATTAAGAGATTCATCATCACGGATTCCACCAGACAACTCAACTTTAATATCAAGTTTTGCTGTGACTTCTTTCAATAATTCTCTGTTGCTTCCTTTGCCAAATGCTGCATCTAGATCAACTAAATGAATCCATTCAGCTCCTTGTTCTTGCCAAGCCAAAGCTGCATCGAGAGGTGAGCCGTATGAAGTTTCAGTTCCTAATTCACCTTGTACTAATCGAACAGCTTGTCCATCGGCAACATCAACTGCTGGAAGAAGAATTAGTGGTTTCATATTAAACAGTCTCCAACCAATTGCTTAAAAGTTGTAATCCAGCTTCCCCTGATTTTTCAGGATGAAACTGAGTTGCTGATAGTGGTCCATTTTCAACGCTGGCCAGGAATTTTTCTCCATGCGCTGCAAAGTGTTTCAATGGTGCGTCTATTTTTTCGGTTCCATGCAGGTCTAAATCTTTGGCAGCAAAAGAATGCACAAAGTAGAATTTCTCAGTTTCTACGCCCTTAAACAGTTTTGAGCCATTTGCTACTTGCACATTATTCCAACCCATGTGAGGCAAGATTGAAGCTTTAATTTCAGTTACATCTCCTGGCCACTGGTGTAATCCTGCAGTTTTTTCTCCATGCTCTAAACCATTTTCAAACATCACTTGCATTCCAACACAAATTCCTAACACGAAACGATTTCCTGCAAGTCTTTTATCAACTATTTCTGATCCTCGATATTTGTTGATTCCTTGCATGCAAGCAGCAAATGCACCAACTCCAGGAATAATTAATCCCTCAGCATTTAAGCAGGTTTCGAAATCATTTGAGACAACAACATTTGCGCCAACTTTTTGTAAACCTTTTTGAACAGATCTAATATTTCCTGATCCATAATCAAGAACAACAATATTTTTAGACATTAAAACCCAAGTTTAAACATGAGTTTTATCTACAGCACACCCTTGGTTGAGGGAATACCAACAGATTTAGCATCAAAGGCAACGGCGTCTCTTAATGCTCTTGCCACAGCTTTGAATTGTGCTTCCACAACGTGGTGAGCATTTCTTCCTTCTAGAACTTTGATGTGCAAAGTTATATCTGCACTGTTAACAAATGATTCCCAGATGTGTTTGGTAAGGGTTGTGTCATATGTACCAATCATCGGTGCAATTTCGGTTTCACTGTGCACTAAATATGGTCTGCCAGATAAATCAACTGCAGCTCTAACTAAAACTTCATCCAATGGCAAAGTCGCATCACCATATCTTCTAATTCCTGATTTATCTCCCAAAGCTTCTTTGAATGCAGTTCCAAGAGCTAATGCTGTGTCTTCAATGGTGTGGTGTTCATCAACTGAAATATCACCTTTAGTTTTTACGTTTAAATCAAATGCTCCGTGTTTGCCTAATTGGCTCAACATGTGATCATAAAAAGGAACACCGGTATCTACTGTGACTTCACCGGTTCCATCTAGATTAATTTCAACAAGTACGTCGCTTTCTTTTGTAGTGCGAGCTACACGCCCTTTTCTACTCACGACTTACTCCTTCTCTATTTACGTAAATCTAATTATTGTTCATCAATGATTTCTCATTGAATGCGGTCAAGGTTTTTCGAACCGAATATCTACAGCTTGAGCATGAGCAGGCAAATCTTCAGCATGCGCCAGTGTTCTTATTTGATTGGCAGCTTCTTGCAAAGCCTCTTTGGAATAATTGATGTAGTGCACGCCTCTTAAGAATGTTTGAACTGACAATCCAGATGAGTGACAAGCACATCCTCCAGTTGGCAAAACATGGTTGCTACCGGCTAGATAATCTCCTAAAGAAACTGGAGCGTGAGCTCCCACAAATATTGCACCAGCGTTTTTTACTTTTCTAGCAACTGTTTCTGCATCAAGGGTGTGGATTTCTAAATGTTCTGCAGCGTATTGATCAACTACAGCTAAACCTTGATCAATGTCCTTCACCAAGACTATTGCACTTTGTACACCACTTAAAGCCTGTTTAATTCGAGCAGAGTGCTTAGTCTGAGGTACTTGCAACTCTAATTCTTTGACAACATTGTTTGCTAGTTCTTCAGATGTCGTTACCAAAACACTTGAAGCAATCACATCATGTTCTGCTTGACTAATTAAGTCAGAAGCAATCCAAGAAGCATTTCCTGAATCATCTGCCAAAATTGCAATCTCGGTAGGGCCTGCTTCACTATCAATGCCAATTAACCCTCTTAAAATTCTTTTTGCCGCAGTAACATAAATGTTTCCTGGACCAGTAACCATATTTACTGGTTCGCACGTTTTTGAACCATAAGCAAACATGGCTATTGCTTGAGCGCCCCCCACTGCATAAATTTCTGTTATTCCTAAAATTTTGCAAGCGGCAAGAATTGTTTTGTTAGGCCAGCCATCGTTTTCTTTTTGAGCAGGACTTGCCACAGCAATTGATCTAACACCTGCAACTTGGGCAGGAACAACATTCATGACCACACTTGATGGATAAACAGCGTTACCACCTGGAACATATAAACCAACGCGATCTATAGGTAACCAGCGCTCACTTACTGTTCCACCAGTTACTACTTGGGTTTGTGAATCTTTTCTAACTTGTGATTGGTGCACAGTCTTACTTCTCCTAATTGCTTCCTCTAAAGCTTCAATTACATCTGGTGACATTTCACTAAATGCTTTATCAATTACGTCTTGTGGGACTCTTAGAGATTGAGGCTTGACCCCATCTAGTTTTTCCGTCCAGTTCAAGATGGCTTGATCGCCATTTTGCTTCACATCTTCAATAATGGGTTTAACTGTATTAATGACAGATTCAACATCTACTTGAGCACGTTGCACCACGGGGCGAGGTAATTTCTCGACTTTTCTTAAATCGATGCGACGAATCATATTTTTAATTCTACGGGATGCTTACTTTCAATTCATGTCATATTCTTGGGCTATGAGAGATGACGATTCAGGTCTGAAGATGTTGCCAATATTTCCTCTCAACGCAGTTTTAATGCCACATCAATTAATGCCACTTCATATTTTTGAGAACCGCTACCGACGCCTTATGGCTGATTTATTAGCTCTTCCTGAGACTGAACAACGTTTTGGCATTGTGTCAATTACTAAAGGTTCAGAGACCAATGAGGATCTTCCAGCCATTGCAGAAATTGGCACGATCGCAGTTTTAAGAAAAACCAATGCCAATGCCGATGGAACTTTTGACATCATGGTTATGGGTGGAGAAAGATTTGATGTTAAATCAATAAATATCAGTAAAGCCCCTTATTTGATAGCTGAGGTAAAAGAAAGAAAAGAATCTCCCATTGATTTTGATCAAGCAACCATCACTTTGGCTCAAGAAAAATGTGCTGACTTCATGATGATGATGGATGCCGACAATGACAATGCGGCAAATGATTTACCTAATGAGCCTTCAGCTTTAAGTTTTCTAATTGCTGGGCTTTTACCTCTAACAGCTTTTGAACAACAGGATTTACTAAACACTGATGATGCCAATGTGAGACTAAAAGCTGTGATGAAAATTATTAATCGCGAAACTATTTTGATGCAAGAAATACCTAGTGTGCCTGCTCCGTTTTTAACCAGAGTGACAATTAGTCCTAACTAAGCAACTGCACTTGGACCCAAAAGGGCCTTTAATTCTCCAAATAAAGCAGAAGTTGGTTCAACTCTGAGTTTCTCATCAATTTTCATAACTGTGGTTTTATCACCATTGCTTAAATGCAGATGAACTTCTACGGAACCAGGATGAGTTTGTAAAACTGATTTGATGGAATCAACAACTGGTGGAGTGCAACTTGCCATCGGTAATCTCACCACCACAGGACCAGTTCTTGGTTTATTGAGATCTGGCACAGAAAATTCTAAAGCAACTAATTTTGGACTTTCTTCTTCACGTGCATCAATTTTTGCTTTTACAGCCAAAATTGCATCCTCATGAATTAGTCCTGAAACATTGGCGTAAGTCTGAGAAAACACCATTAGATCTACAGCTCCTGCTAAATCTTCTAGAGTAACAATGGCCCACGATGCACCTTGTTTAGTAACTTTTCTTTGAATATTTGTAACCAAACCTGCCACAGTGACAATTTCACCATCATTTTTGTTGCCATTAGTTATATCTGCCATTGAGGTATCAGAGAAACGATTTAATAAATGTTCAATTCCAAGCAGTGGATGATCACTTACATAAAGTCCTAACATTTCTCTTTCAAAGTTCAACAAAATAGCTTTATCCCATTCACCATCTGGAATTGTTATTTCTGCTCCGGTTATAGAAACGGTTTCGCCACTTCCTGCTCCAAATAAGTCATATTGGCCAATTGATTCTGCTCTTTTTGATTCACTGGCACTATCTACTGCTTCGACATGAACGCTTAGTAAACCTTGGCGGGAGTGATTCATGGAATCAAATGCTCCAGCTTTAATTAATGCTTCAATTACTCTTTTACTACAAACTGCAGGATCAACTTTCTTTAAGAAATCAAAGAAGTCAGTAAATCTTTCATTCATTTCTCTGGAAGTGATAAGTGCTTCCACGACGTTCTCGCCCACATTTTTAATGGCAGATAATCCAAAGCGAATGTCATTTCCCACAGGTGCAAATTCACTTAGAGATTCATTAACATCTGGTGGCAATACTTTAATTCCCATGCGACGGCATTCATTTAGATAAATTGCTAATTTGTCTCGATCATCTTTCACACTTGATAACAAAGCGGCCATGTATTCAGCTGGAAAATTAGCCTTTAAGTAGGCAGTCCAATATGAAACTAATCCATAACCTGCGGTGTGAGCCCGGTTAAATGCGTAATCAGAGAAAGGAACAAGTGTGTCCCACAGTGTCTTAATTGCATCTTCACTGTATTTGTTTGCTCTCATTCCATCTCTAAATGGCACAAACTCTTGATCAAGAATCTCTTTCTTTTTCTTACCCATCGCTCGTCGTAATAAATCTGCTTTACCAAGGGAATAATCTGCCACTTTTTGAGCAATAGCCATAACTTGTTCTTGATAAACAATTAATCCATAAGTATCAGACAAGATTTCATCAAGTGGTTCAGCTAGTTCTTCATGTATTGGTTTAACAAGTGTTCTTTTATTTTTTCTATCGGCATAATCATTGTGTGCATTTACTCCCATTGGACCTGGGCGATACAGAGCAAGAACAGCAGAAATGTGTTCAAAGTTATCTGGCTGCATGGAACGCAACAGCGCTCTCATAGGAGCACCATCTAGTTGAAATACTCCTAAAGTATCTCCCCTACTTAGTAATTCATAAGTTGGTTTATCGGTTAGTTCCAATTCTTCTAACGTAAATTCAACGTTTTTATTTCGTTTTATGTGAGCCAAACAATCATCTAGAACGGTTAAGTTTCTTAAGCCCAAAAAATCCATCTTTAGTAGTCCTAAAGATTCGCACGCTCCCATATCAAATTGAGTGATGATGGCACCGTCTTGTTCACGTTTCCAAAGTGGAACAACATCAATTAATGGTTCACGACACAAAATAACTCCAGCAGCATGAACTCCTGGCTGTCTTCTTAAACCTTCCAGGCCACGAGCTGTGTCAACAATTCTTTGGGCATCTGGATCTGTTTTATAAAGACTTCTAAATTCATTTGCTTCTTTGAATCGATCATCTGTTTTGTCAAAAATTGAAGCCAGTGACATATCTTTACCAACAACTGGTGGTGGGATTAATTTGGTAATTTTGTCAGAGACTGCAAATGGGTAACCTAAAACTCGAGCAGAATCTTTAATTGCAGCTTTGGCTTTAATGGTTCCGTAAGTAATGATTTGAGAGACGTGATCTGAACCGTATTTAACAGTTGCATAGCGAATCATGTCGGCTCGTCTTTTTTCGTCAAAATCAATATCAATATCGGGCAATGAAATACGTTCGGGATTTAGGAATCTTTCAAACAACAATCCGTGTTTCAAGGGATCTAATTCAGTAATTCCAAGAGCAAAAGCAATAACTGATCCACCAGCAGATCCTCGACCTGGACCTACTCTGATTTTGTTTTCTTTGGCATAACGAACAAGATCTGCTACTACTAGAAAATAACTTGGAAAACCCATTTGGTTAATTACATTTATTTCATATTCTGCTTGTTTTAAATGAGTTTCGGGTATTTGATTTTTAAATCTTTTAGCTAAACCAAGTTTTACTTCTTTTGCTAACCAAGTTTCTTCAGTTTCACCCTGTGGTACTTCAAAACTAGGCATTAGGTTTGCACCTTCTGTGAATTTCACATCACAGCGCTCAGCAATTAATAATGTGTTATCGCATGCTTCTGGGTAATCTTTCCAAATCGCACGCATCTCAGCAGGTGATTTCAAATAGAAATCTTGAGCATCAAATTTGAATCTGTTGGGATCACTCATTGTGGTTCTGGTTCCTACACAAAGTAGAACTTCATGAGACGCAGCATCTGCTGCATACGTGTAGTGAAGATCATTTGTTGCAACTAGTGGAATGTTTAAGTCTTTGGCAATCTTTAGTAGAGCCGGTCTAGTTCTTTTTTCAATCTCTAGACCATGATCCATCAATTCACAAAAGTAGTTTTCCTTACCAAATACTTCTTGCATGGAAGCAGCAACTTCCCGGGCTTTCTTTTCATCTCCTGCTTGTAACCAGCGATTTACCTCCCCAGAAGGGCACCCCGTTGTGCCAATCAGTCCTTTGCCATATTTTTCAAATAATTCATAATCAAATCTTGGTTTGTAGTAATAGCCTTCAATGCTGGAAAGTGAAGAAATTCTAAATAAGTTGTGCATTGCTTCTGTAGTTGTGGCCCACATAGTGATGTGAGTGTAAGGAGATTTACCTCTTCCAAATTCTTGATCTTCACTCTTTGAATTTCCACCAAAATCCAACATCTCACGAGACTTTCGACCATTAGGTGCGTAATAACCTTCAATACCGATAATTGGTTTAATTCCTTGCTCTTTTGCGTTCTTATAAAAATCAAATGCACCATAAAGATTTCCATGATCTGTGATTGCAATGGCAGGCATACCTAATCTTTTGGTTTCTGTCATTAATGGATTTAAACGAGCAGCACCATCAAGCATTGAATATTCAGTGTGAACATGAAGGTGAACAAATGAGTCGCGATCGGACATGACTAACTAAAGGTCCTTTCGACTTTGGAATACAAAGGGGAAGATTTGTATTACTAATTTATGTCTTACTGCTGACAATTTTACTGATAAGCCTCGGCGATGCGAGTAAGACTTAACGTGAGGTCTTGAGGATAAGCGGAGTTAAATGTCACATCTTGACCTGTCTTTGGGTGACGAAATGTTAACTGTGTGGCGTGTAACCACTGGCGGTGCAATTCGAGTTTGCCAGCCAACTTGGGATCTGCTCCATACATCGAATCTCCAACACAAGGATGCTTGATTGCCGCCATGTGAACTCTGATTTGGTGGGTTCGTCCAGTTTCTAATTCAATCTTTAAAAGTGATGCTCCAGCAAAAGCTTCAATGGTTTCATAATGAGTAACGCTATCTTTGCCGCCATTTACTACTGCATATTTGTAATTTTCTTGTGGATGTCTATCAATTGGTGCATCAATTGTTCCCTTAGAAGGATCAGGATGACCTTGTACTAACGCGTGATAAATCTTTTTCACTGTTCTATCTCTAAATTGATCTTTTAAACTTTCATAAGCTAATTCACTTTTTGCTACCACCATCACACCACTTGTGCCAACATCTAATCGATGCACAATGCCTTGTCTTTCTGGTGCCCCACTTGTTGAAATTCGATGTCCTAAAGCTGCAATTGATGCGGTAACTGTTGGACCTTCCCAACCTGGACTTGCATGAACTGCCACTCCAACTGGTTTATCAATTACCACAACATCTTCATCAGCAAAAAGTATAGGAATTTTTGTAATTTGATCTACAGGATTAATGGCAGCTTTTATAATTGGGTTATAAACAACTTTATCTCCTGTGGCGACCCTGTGAGATTTTAAAGCTAATTTGTCATTAACTAATACTGAACCTGCATCAATATCGGATGCAACTTTGGTGCGAGATATTTCAAAAGTTACTGAAAGTAGTGCATCAAGTCTTGAACCATCTTGGGCTTCATCTACTACTAAAGAATATTCACTCATTATTTTTCACTCTTAAGATATGGATCTTTGCCAAATAATGCCATCGCAGCAATTACTACTGCTGAAATACTTACACCCATATCGGCAATATTAAAGACGGCCCAATAAGGAATCTGAATGAAATCAACAACGGCTCCTCTAAATACTCCAGGAGATCTAAACAAGCGATCAATCAAATTTCCAATCGCTCCACCCAGCATTGCCCCTAAACATATGGCCCAACTCAATCTGACAACTTTTTTACCTGTTCTATATATATAGAAGGCAATAACAAAAGCCAAGATCGTAAATACCCAGGTAGTGCTACTTCCCAAGCTAAATGCTGCACCTGGATTTCTGAAGAATGTAAATTGCAACAAGGGACCTGCATTTTCCCCAAATATTGCTGGAATCAAGACAATGTTGGGACGATTTTCCAGATATCGCACAGCCAATACTTTGGTTATTAAATCAAGAACGATTACGCCAATAGCAATCTTCAGCATTAATTCTTGTAAATGTGTGCGACTCTTCACCTAGAGAACACTACGCTCCTGAGGGTTCTCATAAACTACGAGAGTCGTGTTTTTTTCTTATTTAACCTTGGACAAAGTTAGGAAGGTGTTCTAATCGTGTATCGCGAGGTACCCAATCGAATCAACCTTCCTGAAATGGAACATGAAGTATTAGGAATGTGGGAAAAGGAAGAAATTTTCCACAAATCCTTAAACCAAAGAGATCCAAAAAAATCGTGGGTCTTCTACGAAGGTCCTCCAACTGCTAATGGCAAACCAGGTGCTCATCACGTTGAAGCAAGAGTTTTCAAAGACGTATTTCCAAGATTTAAAGCAATGCAAGGTTATTACGTTCCTCGTTATGCAGGTTGGGATTGTCATGGATTACCAGTTGAATTAGCGGTTGAAAAAGAATTAGGTTTCACCGGGAAAAACGATATTGAAAAATATGGCGTTGCTGAGTTCAATGCAAAATGTCGTGAATCTGTTTTAAGAAACGTTAGTGACTTCACCACCATGACTTCTCGCATGGGCTATTGGGTTGATTTCGACAAAGCCTATTGGACTATGAATCCAAGTTATGTGGAATCGGTTTGGTGGTCTTTAAAGGAAATTCACAAAAAAGGTTTATTGGTATCTGACTATCGAGTAAGCCCATATTGCCCAAGATGTGGCACAGGTTTATCAGATCATGAATTAGCGCTTGGTTATGAAACCATCACTGATCAATCTATCTATATTAAGTTTCCTGTTCTTGATGGTGAATTGGCAAAGAAATACAAAAATCTCTCCCTTTTAGTTTGGACTACTACTCCTTGGACCACCATCAGTAATACTGCAGCTGCAGTGGGTCCAAAAATTGACTACTTAATTGCCCAAGTTGAGGATGAACATTTTGTTATTGCCAAAGAGTTAGTGGCACTCCTTGGTGAAGAAGTATCAATAAAGGAAACTGTTAAAGGTAAAGACTTAGAAGGAATTCACTACCAATCACCATTTGGTAAAACACTTTTCGAAGATGATGCACCAGCAGCACTTCATAGTGTGGTTTTGGCAGATTATGTAACAACAGAAGATGGCACAGGAATTGTTCATCAATCCCCTGCTTTTGGTGCCGAAGACTTACTGGTTTGTAGAAAATATGGTTTACCTATTGTAAACCCGGTACAAGCAGATGGTCACTTTGCATCACATACTCCTCTTGTTGCTGGACAATTCTTTAAGAAAGCTGACAAAGATATTGTTAAAGATTTAAAGAAACGTGAAATTCTATTTAAAGAATTAAGCTACGAACATCAATATCCTCATTGCTGGCGTTGTCACACTCCATTGATGTATTACGCCCAACCTTCTTGGTACATCAGAACAACTCAAATTAAAGATGCACTATTGCGAGAAAACGAAAAGACTAATTGGTTTCCTAACACCATCAAGCACGGTCGATATGGCGATTGGTTAAACAACAACATTGATTGGGCATTATCCAGAAACAGATATTGGGGCACTCCTTTACCTATTTGGATTTGTGAAGACAAACATCAAACTGCCGTTGGATCATTAAAAGAATTAAGTGAATTATCAGGCAAAGATGTCACTAACACTGATCCTCATCGTCCCTTTGTTGATGACATCACAATAACTTGTCCAGAATGTAAAAAAACTGCCACAAGAGTTCCAGAAGTAATTGATTGTTGGTATGACTCAGGTGCAATGCCTTTTGCTCAACTTAATTATCCGCAACAAAACCAAGACTTATTCAAAACTAATTACCCAGCTGATTTCATTTGTGAAGCAATTGATCAAACTCGTGGATGGTTCTACACCTTAATGGCTATTGGAACTTTAGTTTTTGATCAAAGTTCTTACAAAAATGTTGTCACACTTGGTCACATCTTGGATGAAAAAGGTCGCAAGATGAGTAAACATTTAGGAAACGTTTTAGAACCAATTGAGTTAATGGATGAACACGGTGCAGATTCTGTGCGCTGGTTCATGTTGGCATCAGGTTCTCCTTGGCAAGCACGCAGAGTTGGTCATGCTGCCATCCAAGAAGTAACGAGAAAAGTTTTGTTGACCTATTGGAATACGGCATCATTTCTTTCCCTTTACACCCGTTTATCAACCTACAAACCAGGTGACAAAGTAATTGCGAGAAAAGAAAGACCAGAAATTGATCAATGGCTACTTAGTTTGGTCGATGATGCAGTTTTGCAAGTAACCGTTGCCTTAGAAAATTTTGATACCCAAAAAGCAGGACGAGTTCTTGCTGATGTTGTTGATGATATGTCTAATTGGTATGTCAGAAGAAACAGAAGAAGATTCTGGGATGGCGATCCTGTAGCACTTGCAACTTTGCATGAAGCATTAAGAACAATTACTTTAATTATGTCTCCATTTGTGCCATTTATAACTGAGCGTGTGTGGCAAGACATGTTTAGAACTACCACTGATGCTTCTTTGCAATCTGTTCATTTAGGCAATTGGCCAGAGGTTAATAAGTCAGAAATAAGAACAGACTTAATTGAAAACATGGGACTAATCAGACGTCTAGTTGAACTAGGTCGTGGTGCTCGTGCCGAAGGAAAAGTAAAGAACCGTCAACCACTATCAAGAGCATTAGTTTCAGCCAAGAACTGGGACAAAGTTCCGCAAGATTTAAGAGACCAGTTGGCTGAGGAATTAAACATTCTGGATTTGCAATCATTGAGTGAAACCGGTGACTTAGTAAATGTTGCTGTGAAAGCAAACTTTAGAACCCTTGGTGCTCGTTACGCCAAAGAAACTCAATTAATCGCCAAAGAAATCTCAAACTCAGATGCAGCAGCTTTGGTTCAAGAATTAAGAACAACTAACAAATCTTTGATCAAAGTTGATGGTCAAGAATTTGAAATCACTGCTGAGGATGTGATCATCACCGAAACTCCACGTGAAGGTTGGTCTGTGATGAGTCAAGATGGTGAAACTATTGCCCTTGATTTAGAAATCTCAACTGAATTAAGAAGTCTGGGAATTTCACGTGAAGTAATCAGAATGATTCAAGAAGCACGAAAGAATTCTGGTTTTGAAGTATCAGATCGAATCAATTTGAAATATCACACCACAGATGATCAAGTTAAGGCATCAATCCTTGCAAACTTAGAAGTAATAAAGAGTGAAGTTCTAGCACTTGAATTTGTTGAGGCAAAAGGATCTGCTGAGCCTACGACTGTTGATGAAGAGCTATACGTTCAAATCTGGATTGAAAAAGCCTAAATCTTTATTGGTTTTCTGGAGCACTAGTAATGACATTAACTGGTTCAGTGTTTTCAATTGAATCATTTAATTGTGCACCCAAATCAGTAAGCATTCCTGATAACCAATTTCTGAGTCTGTTGCGATAATCAATTTCAATTGCTTCAAGTCTTTTAATTTGGGCTTCGATCTGAGCTTTTTCTGATTCAACACTGGAAGAAATAGAAGCAGCCCTTGCTCTTGCTTCTCGAACTAATCTTTCTGCTTCATTAGTTGCAGCAGTTAAGGCTTGTTGAGCAAGAGTTAAGACTTCAACAGGCGATTTAGTATCAACACTTTGTGAACTGGAAAGTGAAGTTCCTCTGTGTGCCATTTCTAGTTCATTTTGCAAACTTGCAATTTCATCAGCAACTTTTTCTAAAAATTCATCAACTTGGCTTATGTCATAACCCATACGCATGCGGGTGGTGTCAAAGACGACGTTCGAAACATCTTCAGGTGTTAATGCCATTTATCCACTCCAAGAGTCAATTTACAAAGATTAATCTACCCTGCTAATGCTCGAAACTGGTAATTAGAGGGAGGAAAATATACCTATGGCTATTTGAATCAGGATAATCACAACTAAGAAAGACATATCCAAGGAAACCGAACCGATTCTTAAAGGCGGGATAAATCTTCTAAAGAAATTCAATGGTGGGTCAGTCAGGGAATAAATGGTTTCAACTAACAACAAGAGAAATCCAGTAGGTTGCCAAGAACGGGCGAACATCTGCACATAATCAAATACCAAACGACCGATCATGACTAACAGATATAACTGAAGTAACTGCGCAATTATTGAACCCATAGAGATTTAGTTTAAATTAAACTTGATTAAAAAAGCCATCTTGAGCGACTTGTTGGCGAGCTTCTGCCCCAAGATCAACGTTGGCTGGTGATATCAAGAAAACTGAATTGGTTACTCTTTCAATGGTTCCTCTTAGAGCAAAAGCTAAACCTGATGCAAAATCAAGAATTCTCTTTTGGTCACTTGGATCCATTTCAGACAAGCTAATGATTACTGGTGTTCCATCACGGTATTCCTCACCAATTCTTCGAGCATCATTAAACGCTCTTGGATGAAGTGTGGTGATACGAGACACTGGTTCTGCCATAACTGGTTTTACTTGTGGAGCAATTCTTACTTCTGGTCTTTCAACTAATGCTGTAGATCCATTTGTGGAGAAAGCTCTAGGAGTTGGTGACCAACGAGGAGTTGCTGGGACTTCTTCTTCGTAAAATTCTTCAATTTCTTCATCTAAATAATTTTGATTATCTTCAACTAAACCTAAATAGACAGCCATTTTGCGAAAGCCTTTTGGCATATCTTCCTCCTGGTTACATACGTGTGTGTCACTTGCGAACTCTTAAGTTGCAGTAGTTACGCCTGTGACTAAAGACAAAGTTACCCGATTTTTGGTCTTTCCCCGAGTAAGGCAGACCCAATTCGAAGGTGTGTCGCACCATGCAAAATGGCTGCTTCTAAATCATCACTCATCCCAGCCGACAAAATCTGGGCTTGAGGATGTTCTTTCAAGAAACTAGCTCTGATGTCTTTCAATCTGGCAAAAGCAAGTTCGGGCTTTTCGCCCAAAGGTGCCACACTCATCAAACCCTTTAATTCAAGATGACTTGCCTGGCTAATAGATGCAGCTAATTCACTTAACTCAGCTGGCCAAATGCCACCTCTGGTTGGATCTGGTCCAGATTGGTCAAGATCAAGCTGAATCAAAACCGGTTGAACTTTGTATATCCCTTGAGCACTCTTTTGTATTTCTTTAGCTAAAGACCAACGATCAACAGAGTGAATTAGATCCGCATAATTAACTACTGATTTTGCTTTGTTGGATTGCAACTGTCCGATGAAATGCCATTTGAATTCATTTTTTACTTCAGCCTTTTTGGAGGATGCTTCTTGATCTCTATTTTCTCCCACATTTTCAATTCCTAATTGTTTTAACAAATCAACATCACTTGCCGGATAGGTCTTGGTCACGGCTATCAGTGTGATTTCTGCAATATCTCTTCCCGCAGCACTACAGGCATTTTTTATCCTGGATTGGATTGTTTCTAGATTGCTTTGAATTTCGCTTAAGCGATTACTCATTCACTTAACCAAGCAACTGTGGCATTTCTTCCAGTCACTGGATCTCTTCTGAAAGAAAACAATTCGGAAGTATCAAAGGTGCAGATATTTAAATCTGTGGTTTTGATTTGATATTGGGCTAGTTGATGTTTAACACCTTTGCGAATATCAACTGCCAATTGTCCATCAGCAAGCTTCACTGCTGCACTTGGTTCAATGTCTTTTACTTCATCAATTCTTTCTTGGGTGGCAATAAAATTCTTAGCACTAATTGTTGGTCCAATAATTGCCTTTAGGTTTTCTGGTTCTGCCCCTAAATCAAACATGCCTTCAACCGCGTTTGCCACTACCCCAACTAACATTCCTTGCCAACCAGCATGCACTACTCCAACCACATGAGCTATTGGATCAACTAAAACAATTGGTGCACAATCTGCTGACATGATTACTAAACCTAAATTAGTTTCTCTAGTGACTAGTGCATCTGTATCAGGGTGAACTTCAGGAAATTCTGACTTAACGTTAACCACATTTGGTGAATGAGTGGCACCTATAAAAACCAAAGGCATTGCTAAATGTTCAGCAAGTATTTCTCGATTTTTTAAAACATCTGATTCATTATCTTTAACGTGATCTGCAACGTTTAAAGAATCGTAAGGTTTTTTGCTGATTCCACCTTGGCGGCCAAAGAAACCCCAGTTTGCTTTGCCTGACTTACCAGATGAAATCGGTGTAGGCACCGACATGTTTTGGCTACTTTAAGAAATCCGGTACATCAAGATCGTCACTTGGGGTGTCATCAAAAACAACTCTTCTTGGAGTTGAAGCAGTTGAAGCTTTAAATGTTGAACCAACCACAGGTTGAGGACCTGTGTCATCTTTAGTTCTTGCAACAAATGATGGAATTTCTGGTTCTGAATTTGTAACTGCATGAATTGCACTTCTGCGCACTGATGCTAAATCTTTGTCAGCAAAACCTGCAGCAATAACAGTAACTCGTACTTCATCACCGAGTGTGTCATCAATTACTGCACCAAAAATAATGTTTGCTTCAGTGGAGGCAACGTTTTGAACCAAACGTGCTGCTTCATTAATTTCAAACAAACCTAAGTCAGATCCACCAGCAATGGAAAGTAGAACTCCTTTTGCTCCTTGGATATCTGCTTCCAGCAATGGAGAAGCGATAGCATTCTGAGCAGCAATTGCAGCTCTGTTTTCGCCTCGGGCAGAACCTATTCCCATTAATGCAGTTCCTGCTCCTGCCATCACACTTCGAACGTCTGCAAAGTCAAGGTTGATTAAACCTGGAGTGGTAATCAAATCTGTAATGCCACTTACTCCTTGTAGGAGAACATGATCTGCTTGTCTAAATGCATCAATGACCGAAATGTTTCGATCGGATATTGAAAGTAGGCGATCATTTGGAATAACGATTAATGTGTCAACTTCATTTCTTAAAGCCTCCACACCGGTTTCTGCTTGGGTGATTCGACGCTTTCCTTCAAAATTAAATGGTTTTGTAACAACACCAATTGTTAGGGCACCAACTTCTTTAGCCACTCTTGCCACAACCGGTGCTCCACCAGTTCCTGTTCCGCCACCTTCTCCAGCAGTAACAAAAACCATGTCAGAGCCTTTTAAAACATCTCTTAATTCTTCGATGTGATCTTCTGCAGCTTGGCGACCAACTGAAGGATCAGCTCCTGCACCTAGGCCACGAGTTAATTCACGACCAATATCTAATTTGACATCTGCATCACTCATTAATAGAGCTTGTGCGTCTGTATTTATTGCAACAAATTCAACGCCTTTTAATCCGGCTTCAATCATTCGATTTACTGCGTTAACGCCACCGCCACCAATACCAACAACTTTGATAATTGCGAGATAGTTTTGCGGAGCAACCACGTTTATTTCCCCCTGTTTCAACTCTTAACCTCAACTTGAGGCTAAAAGTTGTTGCGTGTGTTAAGCGAAGAGAATTTAGACGTGAACTGTGACTTCACCAAGCACGCGACTCGGCGTGTTGCTCATATATAAGTAGTGCAGGAAAAACAGACACAGAGTCAATAGAGTTGGCTTAACAAACTAGAAAAGCAATAAAAGGGGTTTTGAACTTCCATGCATTTAGTTGTGCCTAAAGAAACAAGATCTGGCGAAAAAAGAGTAGCTGCTGCTCCTGCCACTATTGCCAAATTAATCAAACTTGGATTTGAAGTAACAGTAGAAAGTGATGCAGGTTTAACTGCCCTTTTCACAAATGAAAATTATCAAGAAGCAGGTGCCAAAGTAACTACAGATATTTCTAGTGCAATTAAAAATGCTGATGTTATTGCATCAGTTGGAACACTTCCGGCAAATCTCTCATCTTCACTAAAACCTGGTGCAGTTTGTTTATCTTTTGCTCAAGCTAAAAGAGATAAAGAAAATATCGCAGCAATTGCTAAAGCCAAAGCCACATTATTGTCGTTTGATTTTGTACCAAGAATTTCACGTGCTCAAAGTGCAGATGCCTTAACTTCTCAAGCAACTGTTTCTGGTTATCACACCATGGTTACTGCAGCTTCACTGTTGCCAAAAATGTTTCCCTTAGTAATGACAGCTTCTGGAACTATTAGACCATCTAAAGTTTTGGTTATTGGAGCAGGTGTTGCCGGTTTACAAGTTATGGCAACAGCAAAAAAACTTGGAGCAATAGTTTCTGGCTACGACGTAAGAACTGCCAGCAAAGATGAAGTTAAATCTGTTGGTGCCACATTTATTGAATTAGATCTTCCAGTTGTTGAAGGAAGTGGCGGTTATGCCAAAGAAATGGATCAAGAACGCACAAAATTACAACAAGAACTATTAACTCCTTACATAACTGCAACAGATGTCTTAGTGACCACTGCAGCAGTTCCTGGAAGACCAGCGCCAAGACTTGTTACTTCAGCAATGCTTGAAGGAATGAAATACGGATCTGTCATTGCAGATATGGCAGCTGAAAATGGTGGCAACGTTGAAGGTTCAGTTGCTGGACAAATTGTGGATGTAAACGGAGTTAAAATTTGGGGCGGACAAAACATTGCTTCTGCCATGGCACCTGATGCATCATTTCTTTTTGCAGGAAACGTAATCTCACTACTTTCTTTCATCGTTAAAGAAGGCGCAATTGTTATAGATCAAGAAGATGAAGTTGTTAAAGGAAGTGCCTTAGTAATTAATGGTGAAATAACTAATGAATTCGTTAAAACCGAACTAGGACAGGGGTAATTAGATGAGTATCGAAATTGCCTTACTAACAATATTTATTTTGAGTATCTTTGTGGGCTTTGAAGTTGTTTCTAAAGTTTCCACAATTTTGCACACTCCCCTAATGTCTGGTGCAAATGCCATTCACGGTGTGATTTTGGTAGGCGCAATTATTGTTACCGGTCATGCTGATAACAATTTGGAATTAACACTTGGTTTAGTTGCGATAGTGCTAGCAACCATCAATATGGTTGGTGGATTTGTGGTAACTGATCGAATGCTTGAGTTGTTTAAATCAAAGAAATCAACAAAAGCTGGTGACAAGAAATGATTCCAGCCTGGTCACAAATAGCTAACTTAGGTGCTGCCCTTGCATTTATTTTGGCATTGAAAGCTTTATCTTCACCAAAAACTGCACGACTAGGTAATCGCATTGGAGCAGTTGGTGCAATTGCTGCAGTAGCAATAGTTTTCTTTTCTGAAAGTAATCTAAAACATTTACCACTAATTTTGATTGCTGTTGCTTTTGGAACAATAGTTGGCTTTGTCGCAGCGAAAAAAGTTCAAATGACTCAGATGCCACAAATGGTTGCTTTATTTAACGGTGTAGGTGGCGGAGCTGCGATGGCGGTTTCCTCCATTGAATTCTTAAAAGCAGGAGCAACAGATGGTTTTGTTGCTTTGTTTGCAACAGTCTTCACAGTTGTTATTGGTTCTATTTCATTTACAGGTTCCATTGTTACGTTTTTGAAATTGCAAGAATTAATGACTTCTCGCCCAGTTGTTTTACCTTTAGGCCGATTCATAACTATTGGTACAGCATTAGCCACACTTGTTATGTCAGTTTATTTAATGATCTTCCCAGAAATCTGGGCGTTATGGACTTTGGTTGCTTTGTCGTTGGTAATGGGAATTTTGTTTGTACTTCCTGTTGGAGGTGCAGATGTTCCAATCGTGATCAGTTTGTTGAATGCATTCACTGGTTTATCTGTAGCTGCAAGTGGTTATGTATTAGACAACGTTTTGTTGCTTGTTGCAGGAACTCTGGTGGGAGCTTCTGGAACATTGCTAACTCAATTAATGGCAAAGGCAATGGGTCGACCTCTTACTTCAACATTGTTTGGAGCATTCACCGCGAAAGCTTCAACAGCTACCGCTTCTGCAGTTGACCGTCCAGTAAAAAGTGCTGGACCAACAGATATTGCCATCATGCTTACCTATGCCACAAAAGTAATTATCGTTCCAGGTTATGGATTAGCAGTTGCCCAAGCTCAACAATCATTAAGAGAACTTGTTGATTTACTTATTTCAAAAGGTGTTGAAGTTGAATACGCAATTCATCCAGTTGCCGGACGAATGCCAGGACACATGAACGTTTTACTTGCTGAAGCAGATGTTCCTTATGAACAACTAAAAGAAATGGATGAAATTAACTCAGAGTTTGCTAACGCCAGTGTTGCTGTAGTCGTTGGAGCAAACGATGTAGTAAATCCATCTGCCAGAACTGATAAGTCTTCTCCAATTTTTGGAATGCCAATTCTTAATGCCGATCAAGCAGAACAAGTTGTGTTCATGAAACGCTCTATGCGCCCAGGATTTGCTGGAGTTGAAAATGAATTGCTTTTCAACGACAAAACTACATTGTTGTTTGGTGATGCTAAAGATTCTCTTTCCAAGGTAGTAGCTGCTGTTAAGTCGATGTAGATGAAAGATCTCTACAGAATTAGAAGTTAGAAAATATGGCAGATGACAAATTAGTTGCCGTTAAAGTTGCTGATATTGGAAATCAATTACCAAATCATGTCTCCCCAAGCCAATTATCAAGCTTTGATAGATGCTCACTTGCCTATTGGTTTTCCTCTGTTGCAGGTTGGCGAGAGCCAGCTGGTTTACCCCAAATTATTGGCACATTAGTTCACGATGTTTTAGAAAACTTTTTAAAGATAAAAGCTGAAAACAGAACTAAAGAAGCCGCTTGGAACATGCTTCGTGACACTGGTGAAGTAGTAATAAACAACAACAAGTCTTGGTTAACCGAAGAAGATTTAGTAACACTTAAAGATAAAAGTGCTGAGTCCCTCAAAGGATATTTCGATCTTGAAGATCCAACTCAATTAGAAATTGACTTAGAAGACCTAGAAAGACCAGTAACAGCGATATTTGAATCAGTAAAACTCTATGGACGCCTTGATCGAATGACTAGAGATGGCGTTGTGAGAATTACTGACTACAAAACTTCCAAAAGACCTGCGCCTCAATATTTAACTGATTCCCTTCGTCAAGTGATGCTTTATGCCGCAGGTTTAAAGGAAAATGGTTTAGCAGTTGGAGAAGTAGAACTAATTTATTTACCAGGCAGAGATCGCGTTAGAAGACCTACCTATAAATCAGCACTTGATAGAGCTGTTCAACATTTAGTTACCACCAGAAGAAAAATGGATTCTTCTCTAACGAAACAAACCTGGATGGCAAATCCGGGTAGTGCTTGCAAGTCTTGTGCTTTTGTTAAAGCTTGTCCTGCTAAAACTGCAAAAGCTCCTATTCCTGGAACTAAAGAATCAGAAGACTTATTACAAACTCTAAATCTTGAAAAAAGAGTTAGATCTAAATCAGGTAATGCAAATTCTGGAATGGAAATGTTGCCCTTTGGTGAAGAAGCGCAATGACAACTCAAATTCCACAAGATTGGAAACCAGGTTTTCCAGTAACTAACGCAGGTTTCTTAAGAATTTCTGCCTCTCAAGTTGGTGCTGAAGAAAACAGAGCCTGTCATGATTTTATTTCACTTAAATCTCGTCCTGCCGCAAAAATTGGTGAAGACTACATGCAACTTCGCTATCCCCCATTTGAATCTTTTCCGCTAGGAATTGTGCGTGATGCATTACTTGCCACAATTAACAACGACAAAGTAATACACGAATTTGAAGATATGGACGATATTGCAGAAAATGCAATCTCTGAAGCAATTAGTAAAACTCGAGGCAAGGTTGAAAAGTCTCACAAGCTATGGGCCATTGATGCCCTTATTGGTTACTTAACTGCTTGGGAAAAAGCAAGAAAAGAAGATTTAGCAAACAACATAGATTTCACAGACTTAGAAGTAATTCAAGCATTTGATGAAACAGATAATTCTCATACTGAATGGTTTGCTTGGGGAATCTATTTAACTTCTATTGATGGAAAAATTAGAGAATTTAGAGCCTTAAAGTTTTCAAAAGCAGGATTAACTCCATTAAATCCTGTAAGAGCTGGTGTGATTGCACGAATTCTTGCTGATGGAGTACCGCACAGTGAACCAAGTTGGAGTTCTCCCCGAGATCCAATTTATAAAGTATTAAAACCTGCTGAACATGTCAGAATCAGAGAAATTGGATGTCTTGATTCAGGTCAAGCAATTGTCTTAGAAGCAAATGTTTCTGAAGCAAGAAAAATGTTTGAAGAAAAAGCTTTACCAATTGTGATTGAAAGAGTTAAAGGTGGTACACAAAAACCTGGACCAAGTTGTCGAGGATGTCGCGCCAACACAATGTGTGAGACATTGCCTAACCGCCCAGGACTATTGGGAATCACAGCATTTGCTCCTTGGCCTAAGGCATATTCACCATCCAAATTTCATACTTACAGAAGATGTCCTCGCCAATATTTCTTACAAGATGAACTGGGTTTAAGAACCAAGCCAGAAAGTCAAAACTCAGCTCAACAAAGAGGTTTACTAGTTCATGCGTGGTTAGAACAAGCACATAAGAGATCTCTTGAATGCTCCAAAGAAGATTTACCAACTAATTCAAGTCTTGGAGTTATTGCTACTGAACTTGGTTGGAATCAAGATGAAGCAAATGTTGCCTTGCCTTTTTTGTCCCAACATCAGTTGACTTGCCCAATAAATAAATTATCCAAGGTAGCAACCGAAATATCAGTTGAAGCTCTAGATACTGATGCTGATATTTCAATAAGCACCAGACCAGATCTCATTTATAAGAATGGTGATGATTTGGTATGGCGAGAAATGAAAACAGTTTCAAGCATTAAAGATTTAGAAAATGATATTTACTTCAATATCTATCCTCAATTACCTTTGGCCATCAGACTCATGGTCGAAAATGCCATACCAAAAAATGTCATGGAAAAACTTGGTGAGTACAAAAACAAACGAGTTGAATTAGAACTAATTTCTCCTGATGAGTGTAAAACCATATCTTGGGACTGTGATGATGAAAAAGTAAAACTTTCTGCTTGGTCACAATTAGCCGAACAACTTGATAATTGGGCCAGTGACACACTCTTTGCACCTTCTGCTAATCCGCCTTGTAATTGGTGCAAAGTAAGTAAATGGTGTGAATTCGCAAATGCAGAACTAGTTAAAGCCGATATTGGTGGATTACAAGTTGATTTGAAGACCGGAGAAATTATTGAAAACGCATCAATTCCCTTGATTAGTAATGATGATCGTGTTGCAAAGGCATTAGGACTAGCGGCTTCCTTGGCTGAAGTTAGTGAAAATGATGAAGATATTCCTTTCTAAACCAACCCCAAAGGTAAAAAATGCATTGTTTAGTGATTGGATTTAATTATGACAAGTCAAGTTATGCAAGTTCCAGATTCAGTTGCAAACCCAAATAGTGATGCAACAGCCAAACTACTTTCTAACGTTCCAACTGGTCTATTAATTGGAGATAAATTTGTTGATGGTTCAAATGAACCATTTAATGTTACAGATCCTGCCAACGGTGAAGTGCTGACAAAAGTTGCTAATGCAGGCGTTGCTGACTTACAAAAAGCTTTAGACATTGCAGTTGTTGCTCAAGAAAAATGGGCTAAAACTGCTCCCAGAGTTCGTGGTGAAGTATTGAGAAAAACTTATGAATTAATGATCGCCCAAGCTGATGATTTAGCAATGTTGATGTCTTTAGAAAACGGAAAGACTTTGGTTGATGCAAAAGCCGAAGTTACCTATGCTGCTGAATTTTTTAGATGGTTTTCGGAAGAAGCAGTAAGAATTGATGGGTCAATTAGAAACGCACCAAGTGGTGCTAACCGAATTTTAACTTACAAACAACCAATAGGAATCGCATTCTTAATCACTCCTTGGAATTTCCCAGCAGCTATGTACACCAGAAAAGTAGGCGCAGCTCTTGCTGCAGGTTGTGCAGCCATATTGAAACCAGCATCAGAGACTCCATTAACTGCATTGGCAATTGGCAAGATCATGTTAGAAGCAGGTGCTCTTCCTGGAACTGTTTCAGTTTTACAAACAAATCAACCAGGTCCTTTAACTGATGCAGCTCTGGCAGATGAAAGAGTTGGAAAATTATCTTTCACCGGTTCCACTGGAATTGGCAAAATGCTATTGAAAAAAGCAGCCGAAAGAGTTTTGAATTGTTCTATGGAACTAGGCGGAAATGCTCCGTTTATAGTTCTTGATGATGCAGATATTAATGCAGCAATTGACGGCGCCATGATTGCCAAAATGCGTAATGGTGGTCAAGCATGCACCGCGGCAAATAGATTCTTTGTGCAAGAAAAAGTACACGATGAATTCGTAACCAAACTGGCCCAACGAATGGGTGCATTAAAAGTAGGTCATGGAACTTCTACAGACACATCTCTTGCTCCTCTAGTGAATAGAAAAGCTGTTGGTTCAGTTGGAGAACTAGTAACTGATGCAATCAGTAAAGGAGCTACCCAAATAGTTGGTGGAACACCTTCTCCTGGTCCTGGTTGTTATTTTCCAGCTACAGTTTTGGGAAATGTTTCAGCTGATGCCAAGATAATTTCCGAAGAAGTATTTGGTCCAGTAGCAGCAGTAGTAAAAGTAAAAGATGAAGCAGAAGCCTTAAAGATTTCAAACAAATCAGAATATGGTTTAGCCGGTTACATTTTCACCAAAGATCTTGCAAGAGGTTTAAAGGTAAGTGAAGCCTTACAAGTTGGAATGATTGGTCTTAATCGTGGTTTAGTTTCAGATCCTTCAGCACCATTTGGTGGTGTTAAGCAATCTGGATTAGGTCGTGAAGGTGGCTATGAAGGAATTGATGAATATCTAGAGATTAAGTACGTAGCAACAAACGACTTTTAAGGTTTAACTACTGGTACTTCTGGTGTTGAAACATCATAAGTAGATCCAGCCATTCTTCGTAATACTTTCAACACAGCACTTTTTTCTTGTGCCTTATCAACATTGCCCCACAAAACTTTGCGTCCATTTGTCATCATGAGCCACATTGAATTTGGATTATCAGCATTAGTAGAAACAATTTCTGCTTTCAGCCAATCAGGAAAACTTTGCCAAACTAAAATACCTGATGCTCTTGATTGATCATCTGGTCCACTTACTAAAGGAAAATTCGCATCACCTGGTGCTGGAAGATATGGAAATCCTGTTACATCAACTAGAAATCTTCCTTCTGGAATATCTGTTAAAGCAAGGGGTGTTCTTTCACTAATTTCAATCACTAATGTTGAGGGCCAGCCTCTTCTAACTTCTGCACGACCAATTTGAGAAATTGTTTTTAATCTATCAACAACAGTTGTCGTCGGCACTCTTAGAAGTTGTGTATTTAAGGAGACTTGAGCAGTATCTGAGATCAATTGCACAGGAACTTCATTGGCTCCCCTGATTTCAATATTTTTAACAATGAGAAGGTTTGAATACCAACCAATGTAAAGAATTGTGGAAGTTATCGCGGCAATTACAACTACTGCGAAAATAATTCTTCGACGAATGTGACTTTTTATCACGATTTCTGACGAGCTTCTAAAAGAGTTAAAACTTCAGGAGCTAATAATCCAATGTCTCCTGCGCCCAGAGTCATGATGATGTCATTTGGTTTGGCTCTATTTACAAGTTGTTGAGCTACTTTTGACCATGAAGGTTCGAACACAACTTGATCTTGCGGCAGTGGCACAAGAGAGGCCATAGTTTGGCCACTTGCTCCAGGGATTGCTTCTTCACCTGGTGCAAAAACTTCCAAGATCACAACTTGATCTGCTAAACCAAGTGCTTCGCCAAATTCTTTATTAAACAACGCGGTGCGGTAATAGTGATGTGCTTGAAAAGCAACCACAATCTTTCCACTTTCAACAACATCTCGAGCAGCTTTAAGTGTGGCAGCAATTTCAGTTGGATGATGTGCGTAATCGTCATAAACGCGTATGCCATCTGCACTACCTCTAAATTCGAATCTTCTTCTCGTGCCTGTGAATTTTGAAATACCATTTTTTAGATTATTGAAATTTTTACCTAAACTAAGACCTACACAAAGGGCAGCTGCTGCATTTATAGCATTGTGTAATCCTAAAACTTTAAGTTCAATTCTGCCTAAGTTTTTTCCTTCAAAATTAACGTCAAAAGAAGGACCCGGAAGTCCTAGTTTTAGATTGGTAATTTTCAAATCACTCTCAGGGTTCGTGCCATAAGAAATGACTTTTACACCTTTGTCTTTAGCTTTTAAGATTAAGTTTCTGCCACCTTCATCATCGGCACAAATAACTGCAAATCCGTTTCTTTCTTTTGTTAGTTCACAAAACTCAACAAAAGCGGCTTCAATTTTGTCAAAAGTTTTCCAATGATCTAAGTGGTCTGGTTCCACATTTGTGACAACTGCAACTTTTGGCGATAAAAACAGAAATGAGCCATCAGATTCATCTGCTTCAACAACAAAGTTTTTGCCTTCTCCTAAGTGAGCATTTGATCCAGTTTCGGAAAGTTCACTTCCAATAGCAAAAGAAGGATCTTCACCACATGCTTGTAAAGCCACGGTCACCATCGAAGTTGTGGTGGTTTTTCCGTGAGTTCCAGAAACGGCAATAGTTTCAAATTGTCTTGTGAGAACTCCTAATGCATCTGCTCTTCTTAATACATTTAAATTCCTATCTCGAGCCGCCTTTAATTCAGGATTATTCTCTTTGATAGCAGTTGAATGAATTACTGTTTGGCAATCTTTTAGGTTATTTGGGGAATGGCCTACGAAAACATTTACACCAATTTTTCGTAGAGCTTCTAGTCTTCTAGATTCTTTTGCATCAGTTCCACTAACTTCGACTCCTTGAGCAGAAAGCAATCTGGCAATTCCAGACATTCCTGCACCACCTAAACCAAGAATGTGAACTTTTCCTAAGTCGGAAATCTCTTTATTCAATGTCATTTGCAGACTCTAGTTATGTGCACTTGCTAAGGCTAACGCGCTTTGCGCAACTTTCTTGTCAGCATCGCGCAAACCGTGACGGCTTGCAGCCTGTGACATCTCCTGCAACTTTGCTGGATTTGCCAGAAGTTCTTTGATTTTGCGAACTAATACTGCGGGTGAAACTTCAGCGTCTGAAATTACAACTCCTCCCCCATCTTTAACTAGTTCAGCCACGTTTTGGCTTTGTTCACCGTTGCCACTGGCAAAGGGAATATAGATTGCTGGCATCGCTAAAACTGTTTGTTCTGCAATAGTCATTGCTCCTGCTCTAGAAATAACTAAATCTGCAGCTGCATAAGCCATTTCCATTTTTTCAATATAGGAAACAGGATGATAAAAACTAAACTTCTTAGTACTTTCATCAATCGTATTTTTGTTTCCGATTGCATGAAGAATCTGAATATTTATTCCTGCTAATTCTTCCAGGGAACCAACGATTGCTTTATTAATAGAAGTAGCACCTTGAGATCCACCAAAAACTAACAAAGTTTGTTTGTTTGGATCTAAGCCAAAACTAACTTGGGCATTGTTTCGAGCAGATTCTTTGTTTAGGTTAGATATTTCAGTTCTTAAAGGCATCCCAATAGTCTTTGCTCCCTTAATGGAGTTAGGAAACATTTGAAAGACTTCCTTAGCAAATTTACTTCCAACCCGGTTGGCTAAACCTGCTTTCTTATTGCCCTCATGAATTATTACAGGAATATTCAATTTCTTAGCGGCAAGATACATAGGAAGTGAAACATAGGCACCAAAACCAACAACACAATCAACTTTTCTATCAACCAATAATTGTTGAGCAATTCTCTTTGCAGCCAACAATCTAAATGGCAAAGATAATGTTGCAAAACTTATATTTCTAGGCAAAGGAGTAGCTGGAATTAAAGCTAGCTCTATTTCTCTTCGAGGAATTAAGTCTCTTTCTAGTCCTTTTGAAGTTCCCACAATAAAAACGTTTGCATTATTATCTATTTCTTTGATCGCTTTGGCACAAGCTATTGCAGGTTCGATATGACCGGCTGTTCCACCTGCAGCTAATGCAATAACACTCATTTAACAGCTCTTAATGATTTCTTCTTCTTCAATTCTGCTTTCACATTTGGTTCTGTCCGCAACACAGCCATCAGCACTCCAATTGCACTCATTGTGAATACTAACGATGAACCTCCATACGAGACCAGTGGCAAAGGAACACCAGTTACAGGAAGTAATCCCAATACTGCACCTACGTTAATTATTGATTGCACCACAATCCATGCCATCACAGATGTAGCAATTAGTTTTGTGAAAAGATCATTGGTTTTTCTAGCTAAAGTAAGAGCAACATAAGCAATTGTTCCAATTAATGCCAACACAATTAAAGTTCCGACTAAACCTAATTCTTCGCCAACAACAGCAAAAATAAAATCTGTGTGGGCAGCAGGTAACCAACCCCATTTTTCTTTACTAGCACCTAATCCAATTCCAGTCCATCCGCCTGAAGCCAGTGCATATTTACCATGAGTTACTTGCCAACCTGCATCTTGATTTTCAGCTGATGGATTAATCCAAGATAAGAATCTTTGGATTCGATAACTTTCTTGAATTGAAAGAATTAAAATTCCTAATAGTCCTGCCATGGCAGACCAAGTAAACAATTTGACCGGTGCACCAACTGCGTAGAAAAGTGACAACAAGATAGGACCAAGAATTAATGCAGTTCCTAAGTCACCCTCAAAAATAACCAACACTGCAATGATGGCTCCAACTGGAAATACTGGAACAAGAAGATTTTGCCAAGTTGTTATCTTTGATCTAATTTGCTTACTTAAAACAACTGATCCCCAAACAATAAGGGTTAGTTTTGCAATTTCACTGGGTTGCAATCTAAATGGTCCCCATAAATTAATCCAGTTTCTTTGACCTGCCACAGATATTCCAATGCTTGGTATTAGTACCAATACCAATAGAACAATTGATATCCATAAGGCTACTTTTGCCCATCTAAAGAAGAATATTTTTGGTAATCGAGAAATTGCCATCATGATAACGATTCCAATACTTGCAAACATTAATTGACGAAGAAAAATAATGTATTGATTATTGAATTGTTTATAGGAAACTGTTGTTGAGGCAGAAAGGATCATGACCATACCTATAAATAGCAAACCAAAGGTTGCAATTAATAAGGCGTAATAGAGCTTGGCTGAAATTTCTGCTTCAGGTTTTAAGTTATTTGCTTTAACTTGATTTTGGGTAACCATTACTTTTTCCCTTGAGTTTTCAACACTGCATCGGCAAATGCGTTGCCACGAGCTTTGTAATCCTTAAACATGTCCCATGAGGCACAACCTGGGGCTAACAAGACAGTGTCTCCGGGTTTGGCGAATTCACTTGCTGCCACAACAACTTCGGTCATTGCTTGCTCATCTGTTGTTTCAATTACCTTAAAAGGAATATTAGGAGCAACAGTTCTTAAAGTGTTGGCAATCAATTCTTTATCTGCTCCTAGCAACACAGCAGCTCTGATGTTCTTAGAATTTTGTTTAATTAGATCTGCAAAATCTTGTCCTTTTGCCTGTCCCCCAGCAATCCACACCACATTGTCGTAAGCCATTAAAGACATTTGTGCGGCGTGACAATTGGTTGCTTTGGAATCATCAATGTAGGTAATTCCATTAAATTCACCAACTGTGGCAATTCGATGCGGTGCTGGAACAAAACTTCTTAAGCCGTCTCTCACTTGTGTTGCATCAACACCATATGAACGAGCTAAAGCAGCCGCAGCTAAAGCGTTGGCAACATTGTGCGGTGCATTTGGCTGAATATCATCAACAGAACATAGTTCTTGAGCATGTGTTTGACGCTCTTCCACAAATGCTCTGTCTACTAGAAAATCTTCAACTACACCAAGCATTGATAAACCTGGGATTCCTAAAGTAAATCCAACTGCTCGAGCACCTTCGACTACATCTGCGTCTTGCACCATTTTTTCTGTTGTTGCATCTTGCACGTTATAAATGGCAGCTTTTTGCACATGGGTATAAACCTTGGCTTTGGTATGGGAGTAATTCTCATAATTTCCAAAAAAATCAATATGGTCTTGGGCAAGGTTTAATACCACTGCAGAATGTGGAGACATTGATTTAACAAAGGGTAATTGTGGAGCACCCACTTCAATAGCAAAAACATCAGCAGGAATTGGATCCATCACAGCACTTACTAATGAATCTCCAATATTTCCTACCGCTGGAGCTCTTAAACCTGCAGCAGTCAAAATTGATGAGAGCATCATTGCAGTTGTGGTTTTGCCATTTGTTCCCGTGACACATAACCATGGGGCAGGAAAATCAAGGGGTCTTAATCTCCAAGCTAATTCAAATTCGCCCCAGATTTCAATATTCTTTTTTTGCGCTTCATTAATAATTTCAGCATTTGGACGAACTCCTGGAGAAACTACAAGAAGATTTGTATTTGCTGGAATTTCACCTTTGTAATCCAAATAAATTTGAGCACCTAATATTTCAAGGACTGTGCCATGTTCTTTTTGTCTTTCGCCATTACCATTATCAATAACAGTTACTGTGGCACCAACTTCAATTAGTGCATCTGCTGCAGCAAAACCTGCAACACCTAAACCAACAACACAAGCATTGATTTTGGTCCAGTCACTTTGTCTGTTGTGTCTTGACCAATCGATCATGCCCTTACCCAACTTGCGTAAAACAAAGCCAATCCTCCGGCAACAAGTGCTCCATGAATTACCCAAAAGCGAACTACAATTTGAATTTCTGGCCAACCCAACATTTCAAAATGATGATGAAGTGGTGCCATTTTGAAAACTCTTTTGCCAGTTAACTTGTAAGAACTAACTTGCAAAATCACTGAAACAGTTACTAGGACAAACAATCCTGCTAAAAATGCCATTAGTAATTGTGTTCTTGTCATAATTGCTAATCCAGCGATTGCTCCACCAATAGCAAGAGAGCCGGTGTCGCCCATAAATATTTGCGCAGGAGATGTGTTCCACCACAAGAAACCAATACACGCTCCAGCAACGGCTGCTGCAAATACTGCAAGATCGAGTGGATCTCGAACGTCATAACAAGTTGCATTTTGTTCAAATGAACAATTTTGGTTAAATTCAAAAACTCCGATAAGAATGTATGCACCAAGAGTCAATACTGCAGCTCCTGCAGCTAGACCGTCTAAACCATCAGTCAAGTTAACCGCATTAGTTGCTGCTGTAACTAGAAACCAAACAAGAAGCAGGAATAAAACTGTTGGTAAAACAATATTTGTATCTCTCACAAATGACAAAGCAGTAGATCCTGGAGTTCTTCCTAATTCATCTGGATAATTTAGTGATGCATAACCAAATGCAAAGGCCACAAAGGCTTGACCAAGCAATTTAGTTCTAGCTCTAATTCCGCGGCTGTTTTGTTTATAAATCTTTAAGTAATCATCCGCAAAACCAACTAAAGCTAAACCAAACATCAACCCCAAAGCCATAAGGGCTGAAAAAGTAGGTGGTCTCCATAAAATTAAATGTGCCATCGAATAACCAACAACAGCACCACCAAGAATTGCCAATCCACCCATTGATGGAGTTCCAACTTTTGCTTGATGTTCTGGATAATTAATATTTCCATCAGAAACTCTGATGGCTTGTGAACGTCCACGTCTTTTTAAGAACTTAATAAACAACGGTGTTACAAAAAGAGAAAACAGCATAGAAAAAACACCAGCAATGATGATCAGCCTCACGGACCGACCTCCTGATTATTGGTGTTGGTTAAATTCTCGCTGAAATCACTGGCGATTGCATTCGCGACTCGCTCCAGACCTATAGATCTAGATGCTTTGACCAAAACTACATCGCGTGGTTGGATCATTTCTTTGGCTTTGGCTATGCCTTTTTCAACATTTTCCACAAAATGCAATTTACCTTTATAGCCATTATTCGAGAGAAATTCATAAATAGATTTAGCACCACTGCCAATAATTATGGTGTTTTGTATTTCAAGTTTTTGTATTAATTCAGCAACTTCCTGATGCATTGGTAATGAAAGCTCTCCTAGCTCAAGCATTTCTCCTAAAATTGCATAAGTATTTTTCCCTACCCCGATTTGCTTAAGAGTTCTAATGGCAGATTTCATTGATTCAGGACTAGCGTTATATGCGTCATTAATAACTGTGACATTCTTTTTGTTCACTTCAATTTGCATGCGCCACTTACTTTTTGCGACTGAATTGGACAAGGTTTGAGCGACTAAATCAATGTCTATTCCTTTTTTCAAAAAAGCAGCTGCCGCAGCTAGCGAATTAGAAACCTGATGAGCTCCAACTATTTTCAATTTAACTTGATTAGTTTGTCCAAGATATTCAAGATTGTATTGAGCTTGAGCTTGTTCATTGAGAATTACATTTTTAGCACTTACATCTGATCCACTCAAGCCAAAAGTCACAACTTGTGCATTAGTTTTTTGCTTTGGAAAGGTTACATCTTCATGATTCAAAATAGCTACGTCAGCTGAAGTCAGGCATTGAATAATCTCACTTTTGGTTTCTAAAATCTTTTCAACCGAGGTAAATATCCCTGCATGAGCGGTTCCAACATTTAAGAGTATTGATGTATCGGGCTTGGCTATTTCACATAAATGCTTAATATTGCCCACTCTTCTTGCACCCATTTCTAAAACTAAAACTCTGGTATTTTCATCACATTCAAGAACAGTTTGAGGTAAACCAATTTCGTTATTGAAACTTCCCGTAGGAGCAACCGTTGGTCCAACAAGTTTTCCAAGATCTGCCAATAAATCTTTAGTTGTAGTTTTTCCTGAAGATCCTGTTACTGCAACCTTCCAAAGATTAGGCAATTTAGTCAGTAAGTAGGTTGCTAGTTTGCCTAGGGCAATTACTGTTGGTTGATCAACATCTTTGGAATCTAAATTCCCCTTTGAGACCAACAAAGTTGGAACACCGGTTATTTCTTTTGCAGCAATAACTGCCACAGCGCCTTGCTTTATTGCTGCCTCACAGAAGTCATGCCCATTTACATTTTCGCCATTTATAGCAACAAACAAATCGCCTTTACTTACTTTTCGAGAATCAATTACTACTTTTCCTGTGACTTTAACGTTTGAATCTAAGTTCTTTACTTGAGCAGATATAGCTTTAGCAATTTCTTCAATAGTCATTGGAATCATGTCTTAATTTCCAAACTTTTCTTTTAAAGCAAGTTGCAAGTGTTTGGCGTCATCAAATTCAATTATTTGGCCAGCAATTTCTTGGGTAGTCTCATGACCTTTACCTAAAACAGCAATTGTGTCATCTAGTGTTGCATGTTTTACCGCTTCTTTAATTGCTTCTTCTCGACTTCCAATTTCTAAAGAATTTGTTTGATTTTTAACACCACTTAAAACCGCTTTCCTAATTTCAGCTGGATTTTCGTCTCTTGGGTTGTCGTCGGTAATTATCAATTTGTCAGCAAACTTTTCTGCAGCTGAACCCATAAATGGTCTTTTCTCGGCATCTCGATTGCCGCCTGCTCCCAAAACCACAATCAATTTGCCATGAGTTTGTTTTTTCAAAGCACCTAAAACATTGTCAATTGCTTCTGGGGTGTGGGCATAATCAACAATTCCAAGTGCTGCTCCTGCCATCACAACAGGTTGCATTCTGCCTGGAATTTGAGTGTCTTTAATTCCTGCAATAAATTCTTTTACATCAATGCCAACTTGATCTGCCATGGCAATTACTAATGCGGCGTTATAAGCATTAAATGCACCAGCAAAACTCAAAGTTACTTTATAAGGTTTTTTCCTAGGATCAATCAACTCAAAATAAACATGTCCAAGAGCTGCGGTGATGTCGCTGACTCGCCAGTCGTTGTGGACATCACCGCCCAAAGAAACAAAAGGAATTTGGACCTTATTGATTAATTTCTTGCCCCAACTATCGATGTCTGTAATTACTGATTTGGAACTAAATTCTTTGGTGAATAATCTTGCTTTTGACTCAAAGTAATTTTCCATAGTCTTATGGAAATCAAGATGATCTTGACTCAAATTTGTGAAACCTGTGCAAACAAATTTCGTGCCATTTACTCGATCCAAATCAAGTGCGTGTGAAGAGACTTCCATCGAAACTGCTTGTGAACCTTTTTCTAAAGCTAAAGCAAGTAATGCTTGTAATTCTGGTGCCTCTGGAGTGGTTCTGGCACTGGGCAAATTAACTCCAGCAATAGAAATTCCAGCAGTACCTAAAAGAGATGTTGGGATGCCACATTTTTCTAAACCTGCACGCATCAACCAGGCTGATGTGGTTTTACCGTTAGTTCCGGTAATTCCAAAAACTTTTAGTGATTGTGAAGGATTTCCGAAAACAAAACTTGAAATCTCACCTAAACTTTTACGAGGGTTTTCAATATTTACGTTTGGTAAATCTTTATTATTTATGAGCTTTTCACCTTGGGAATCTGTTAAAACTGCTACTGCCCCATTGGCTTTTGCTTCTGCAACAAAATTTGCACCATGGTTTTTTTCACCATTTAGAGCAACAAATAAGTCACCTGGTTCAACACTTTTTGTGTTATGAGTAATTCCAGTTATCTTTTGTTCTGGAGTTGAAGTTTGCAAATTGAATTTTTGCGCAAGTTCACCTAGCGACACAGGTTTTACGCTGGGGCGGGCAAACTTCATATCAATCACCACTCCACTGGATAGCCAGTTGGCTTTCCGTTAGAAGGAGGAATATTTAGTTGTTGTAATGAATATTGTGCAACTTCCTTGAATACCGGACCTGCAAGCATTCCTCCATAGCGACCATTTCGTGGGTGATGAATTGCCACTGCCACCACAATCTCAGGATCTTCTGCTGGAGCCATACCAATAAATGATGCGATCACATCTCGGGAATAACACTTACAATTTGGATCTACTACTTGAGAAGTTCCAGTTTTACCAGCTACTCGATAACCAGGAATTCCAGCAAGTGGTGCAGTTCCTTCATCTGAAACGACTGTTTCCATCATTTCTCTTAAAGTTTTAGCGGCTGCTACTGAAATTACTTCTGTTCTTTCGGGTTCTACTGCTGCTTGGTATTGACCATTTGGCATTACATAGCCTTCAATTAAAGAAGGATTAATTCTCACGCCATCATTTGCAATGGTGGCATACATGCTGGCAATTTGAACTGCGGTAACCATGTATCCCTGACCAAAAGCAAAGGTAGGAAAACTGGTGCCAGACCATTTATCTAATTTAGGCAAACGTCCTTTTGATTCACCAGGAAATTGCATACCGGTTGCTTGAGCTACTCCGAATTTTCTTAAATAGCTATCAAACTTTTCTGCACCCATTAATTCAGCAGCTTGAATGGTTCCGATATTACTTGATTTTGCAAGAACTCCTGTCATGGTTAATTTCAATGTTGGATGAGGTTCATGATCATGAAAAGTTTTACCACTTCGCTTTAATACCGGAGGAATAGTAAATGGAGTGGTTGGACTTGATACACCTTCATTTAATAAACCTGCCATGGTCATAACTTTGGCAGTAGAACCTGGCTCATATGCATCAACTAAAGCGTGATTAACAGTTACACCTTCTGCCGCTTCACCTGGTTTATTTGAATCAAAAGTTGGATAATTAGCCAAGGCAAGAATTTTTCCAGTTTTTGGAGAAATTGCCACAAGTGTTCCACTTGATGCTTGCGCGTATTCAACTCTTGCAGCAAGAGATTGTTCTGCCACAAATTGCAAATCTCTATCAATTGTTAATCTAATTCCCATTCCTGGAACTGGTTTCTTTTCTGATGCAATTCCAGTTGGAAGTGGTCTTCCTCCAGCGCTGATTTCGACAGTAACTTCACCTTGAGATCCTGCTAATTCTTTTTCAAATCCATATTCAAGTCCAGCTAAACCTTTATCTTCTCCACCAATAAAACCAATGGTGCTTGAAGCAAGTGTGTTTGAAGGATAAATTCTCTTTGTTGTTTTCTCACTAAAAATTCCTGGAAGTTTCAATTCTTTAATCTTGGTCCACTGTTCTGGAGTGATTTTCTTCAAAACATAATTAAACTTGCGATCCCCTGACAATTCAGGAATAAGAGTTGCAACATCAGCTCCTGTTATGCCAGCTATCGCATTTGCGGTTCCGACAGGATCAAGCACCATTGTTTGATCAACAGTGATGTCTCTAGCATCAACTGTGATTGCTAGCGGTGCACCTTTTCTATCTGTAATTTCTCCACGTTGGGCAGGCAGAATTAGAGTTCTAGTTCTTTTCTCAGCCGCTGCTGCTGCAAGTTGAGGAGAATCTAATGCTTGTAGTTGAAAAAGTCTTAACCCAAAAATAGAAAGAACAATGAAACAAAAAGCTAAAGCTCCACGCATTCTGCGTGGACCAGTTTTTAGTTTGATTACTTCATTTGGATTCATGGTGTGCTCACTGGAGTAACAACATTTGGATCTGGTTCACTCAAAATCGGATCAACACCTGCACCCAGCAGACGACCATCTCTTAAATCAATAAAGGCAGAACCTGGACTTGGAATCATTCCTATTTCAATAGCTTTATTTTTTAGAACTTCTGGTGATTCCATGCGGGAAACGTTTTGTGCCAAAATCTCATGTTCATCAGCTAATGCCATTGATTGATTCTGTAATTCTTGGATTTGATATTGACCTTGAGACAATAAGGTATTCACAAACAATCCACCCAGCATGCCCAAAAGCACAATTCCAGAAATAATCAATCCAAAACCAACAGCAGCAACTTGCTTAGGTGTTACTTCTGAAGTGCTTAACGAAATCGGTGCAACACTCATGCTGCCACCGCCACTCTTTGAGCAACTCTTAAACGAACTGAAGTTGAACGAGGATTTAAAGCGATTTCTTCATCACTTGCTTGTTCTGCTTTTCTGGTAACTAATTCAAATGGAGCAATACTCTTTGATAGCAAAATTGGTAAACCCGGCAATGCATCAATAATTGATGATTGTTCTTTGAAAGCATTCTTAACAATTCGATCTTCTAATGAGTGATAAGACAAAACTAGAATTCGTCCTCCCACAACAAGGGCAGACATTGCTTGAGGAATTGCTCTTTCTAAAATCTGTAATTCATTATTAACAGCAATTCTTAAAGCTTGGAAAGTTCTTTTAGCAGGATTTCCACCGGTTCTACGAGCTGGTGCAGGAATGACATCTTTAATCAATTCAACTAATTCAAAAGTAGAAGTCCAAGGTTTGTCTGTTCTTCTTTTTACTAATTCTTGAGCAATGCGTTTAGCAAACTTTTCTTCACCATAAGTGCCTAAAAAATAAGTTAAATCTTTAATGTCATAAGTGTTCAAAATATCTGCTGCAGTCAAAGAATCTGAAGCATTCATTCTCATATCAAGTGGTGCATCTTGAGCATAAGAAAATCCACGATTAGCTTCATCTAACTGAATTGAAGAAACCCCTAAATCAAGTAAAACTCCATTGACTTTTCTTCCGGCCAGCACAGTTTCAATTTGGTCATAGGTTTCATTAACAAATTCAACGCGACTGGCAAGTTCTCTCAGTCTTTGTTTTGCTCTTTGAATTGCAATTGGGTCTCTATCAATACCAATAATTTTTAGGTTAGGAAATTCTTTTAATAATGATTCTGTATGTCCTGCTAAACCAAGAGTGCCATCAATTAATAAAGGATTAGAAACATTAAGTGCAGGAGTAAACATTTCAAGAACGCGATCCCGCATAACAGGTATGTGTTGTTCTTGCAACGACTTTTCAGCCATTTACTGTTTCCCCTTCCCCTAACATTTCGGCTTTGCGTTTCACCGAGGTCCCCCTCTGCAAACATTGCTTCCGGCTTCGGGGAAGAAAGTCGGCGGACAATAATTTGCAGAGAGAGGCCTCAAGCGAAACGAAAAAATGTTTTCGTTTAACTTCTAGCTTCTAAAAGATTCCTGGCACCACCTCTTCAGCAGTTGCAGCAAACTTTGGTTCAGCCACAGCTAAATATGTTGACCAAGCTTTTGGATCCCAAATTTCAATAGTGGTATCAGCACCAACCACGATCACGTCGCGATCAAGGCCTGCATATTCTCTTAATGGAGTAGGTAAAGTTATGCGACCTTGTTTATCTATTTGGTCATCAAAGGCAGAAGAAAAGAAAACTCTTAAATAACTTCTAACTCGTGCATCATTTCTTGAAGCTTCGCGTAAACGTTGAGCATAAATTTGAAATTCACTTGCTGGCCACATCACAACGGAAAGATCTTGACCTTTAGTTAAGACCACATCGTTAGAAAAACCTTCACGAAATTTTGCAGGAAGCACTAAACGACCTTTGTCGTCTAGACGTGGGGCATGAGTGCCCAGAAACATGAGGCCTCCCCTTTATCTAGATCCCCTAGTCCTCGATCAGCCTTTGGCCGAGTGACTCAAACCCCTAAAAAAGGCGTTTCGTCCACCTTACTCCCTTTTCCTCCAAAATCAACCCCCAGCCCCCATATTTCTCATATTTCCTCCCACCGGCCCCCATGAGAACTTCCCCTCTGGCCCACCGAAGGGTGATCTTCTGGCACCTAGGATGAAGCGATGGCTACCGCTAGAAAAAATGCGCAACGTAACGCTGGTTATGCACTTCATGTGTTTACTGCCAGTGGCGCAGTCTTTGGAATGTTGGCTTTACAAGCAATCATTGATGGCAGAGTTCGAGATTCATTAATTTGGTTAATTGTTTGTCAAATACTTGATGGCATTGATGGACCAATAGCTAGAAAACTAGATGTAGTAATTCATGCTCCATGGTTAAGTGGAGTGGTTTTAGATGAAATCGTTGATTACTTTACTTACGTAATTATTCCGGTGATGTTTTTATTAAACATGAACATGATGCCACCTCAATATGAAACTTTTGTAGCTGGCGCAATTCTTCTAACTTGTGCTATCTGGTGGGCAAGAACTGATCACAAAACAGATGATTCATGGTTTGTTGGTTTTCCTTGCATGTGGAATTTAGTTGTTATTAGCTTTTTACTTCTAAAAACTCCTCCAACTTGGGTTGTAGTCATATCTTTGATTCTTTGTGTATTGCAATTAACTAATATCAAATTTCCTCATCCTATAAGAGTTACAGTTTTAAGACCTTTCTCAATAACAATTTCAGTTGTTTATTTACTAGCAATTACTGTTATGTCTCTTAATTACACCGAACCTTTGGAAGCACCTTCACTTCTAACAAAAGTTTTATTGCTAAGTTTGCCAGTCTATGCAACAGTTTTGGCGATTTGGAAGACCTGGTTTGTGGTTGAAAAAGCACCTAGATCAAAAAAGAAAGTAAAGGCTCGAAAATAATATTTTGAAACGATTATCAAGAAATCTTGCTTATTTATTTATTTCTTTAGCAATTATATTTATGTTGGCTTTTAATTTAATTGGATCAGAAGTTGATGCAGATGGAGTTTTGCAGGAAGCTTTTTTCTTAATTCCATTTAGTTATGTAAGTTTTGCCTTAGGTATTGTTTTTGCGGTTATTTCAGTGGTAAAGAAAAAGTAAAACTAGATTCCACCATCGCGGCGTTGTTGCCAGCGTTCTTCAAGTCTTGACATCAATTTAGAGTTCTTTGATCTGTTTCTTACCTTTGATGGCGTTGGAGTTGCTGCTGCAACTGGTTCTTGTAGCCCGCGAGCAATAAACACAAAACCTGTAAGTACCAATAAGAATCCTGGAATTCCTACAATTACCATTTTGGAAACCACTGAACCAAACACAAGTGCTAATCCTGCAACAAGACATAGCAGACCAAAAATTACGTGACGGCGCTCTCCTGGAGCAATGGTTAAACCGGAGCGACGAAGACTTGAAGCAAATTTTGGATCTTCGGCATAAAGGGCCTTTTCCATTTGCTCAAGTAGCTTTTGTTCGCGATCTGAAAGTGCCACTGTTCTTAGTTCCCCGCTCGTAGGTAAGGAGTTTTGCCTAATTTAAGAATACGACTTTTACTCCTGCTCGTCACATTGGAGTGCTGGTCTTAATCGATGAGTCGTGCCGGCTTGACTGCCTCTTCCCCGAATCGGGCGCTGGCCTTGTCGCTGGCCTTATCGATTTCTCGCCAGCCCTTCTCGCTCTCCCCTAAAAGCAGCTGCCGGGAGGCAGTTTCTGCCTCTTCCAGCTTTTCAACCCTTACTCCCACCAATCTGACTCTGACTCGGTCAAGTTTTAGGTTTTCAAGGAGTGCTTTGGTGATGGCGTATATATCTTTGGTGCCATCAATTGGATCGGTGATGGTTTTGGATCTGGTGATGGTGGAAAAGTTAGAGAATCTAACCTTTAACACAATGGTTCGTCCCATTAGTTCTGCTGCTCTTAAACGCGTTGCAACTTTTTCACTAAGTCTTAGTATTTCTCTTAAAATATCTTCTGCTTCATCTAAATCTTTAGAGAATGTTTCTTCGTTGCCAATACTTTTTTCTGGTTCATAGGGTTCCACACTTCTTTCATCTCGTCCCCAAGACAATTCATGCAAATGCTCAGCTAAACCATCACCTAGTGCTCTTCTTAAAGTGTTAAGGGGCAAGTTGGCAATATCTGAAACTTTAAATAAACCTAAGCGAGCTAATACTTCTTCAGTTTTTCCGCCCACTCCCCAAAGAGCACCTACTGGGAGAGGATGCAAGAACGCAATTACTTCTTCGGGGGAAACCACCAGCAGTCCATCAGGTTTAGCTCTAGTGGAAGCTAACTTGGCAATAAATTTTGTGGGGGCTACTCCAACTGAGCAAGTGATGTTTTCTTGGGCAAATACTTTTTCGCGTAATTTGTGCCCAATTTCTGTTGGTGTTCCTAATAACTTTCTAGAACCTGAAACATCTAAGAATGCTTCATCCACACTTAGTGGTTCAACCAATGGTGTCATTGAATAATAAATATCTTGTAACCGATTTGATACTGCTTCATATTTTTCATGACTTGGTTCAATTACTGTTGCCCCAGGACATTTTCTTAAAGCTTCACTCATTGACATGGCAGCATGAATGCCAAATTTGCGGGCCTCGTAAGTTGCAGAAGTTACAACTCCTCGACCTCCACTGTGACCCACAATTACAGGTGTTCCTCTTAATTCAGGTCGATCTTTTAATTCCACTGAAGCAAAGAAGGCATCCATATCAACATGCAAAATATTGGAATTTGAATCATCCCCAGTTAGTTCTATATGAGGAAGTTTTAAGATTTGGCGATGAGTCATAGTTCAATCATCTCGCTTTTGTTAGTTAACAAAGTTCTTCTTCCCACAGACATGCCGCCTGCTTTTGCTCGGTAAGGGTTTGGTTTTGCTCCAGGGCTTAACTCAATTACTTTTTTAACTTCGTTGATTCCCTTTTGTTGATAAATGCTAAACATTTCACCTAGATCCCAGCAACCAGTTGCCCTAACAGAAACTCCCCTAGGTCCAGTTCTTCTTAAAACCCCTCTTACTAAAAGTAGAACTGAGTTATAAACAGTTGAGGCGTAATAACTTTGCACATCTTCAAAGAAAGCTGCATCACTTGGACCTGTGGGGTCATCAATAGTTAGAAAAATAACTCTTTTGCCGCTTCTAACTGGTGGAGTTTGAGTAGTTACTTTTACTCCTGCTACTAATACTTCTTTTCCCCCAGTTAAAGAAACTAATGATTTGGCAGGAGTTACTCCTAACTCTTTAAAGAATGGAATATAGGAATTAACTAAATGACTACTGGCATCAAGACCTAATACTTGTAATTCGTTAATAATGTTTTCACTCTTTGTAAAATCAGGTAAACCTGAAGAAACATTTTCTGGAGTAGTAGAAACATCTAAAATTAGTTGATTACTGATTACTCCTAAGTTATGTTCTAAGTCAGATAGCTGCAGTAATAAATCTCTTCTATTTAATTGACTAGGCAGTATTGAATCAAACCCGCCAGCCAAAATAATGTTTTCGGTGACATCTTTAGAAACTTGTGCTCTTTGCCAAAAATCAGCTAAAGATGCAAAGGGTCTGTTTTCTACGATTCTTGTTATTTCAGCACTACTAATTGATCTGACATCCAATAAAGACAATCTGATGCCATATCTATCTCCATTTTTTTCTACTCGGTAGCACTGATCTGATTTATTAACATCAAGGCCAAGTAAAGCTATGCCAAAGTTTTTAGCATCATTGGCGATTAATCTTTTAGGATACATTCCCGGATCATGGGTTAGCACTCCTGCTAAAAATGCTGCGGTATGGTGAGTTTTTAACCAAGCAGATTGATAAGTAGGAAGTGCAAAAGCACCAGCGTGAGCTTTGCAGAAACCAAAGGAAGCAAAAGCTTTAAGGATTTCCCAAATATGGTTAATTAACTCATGGGAATATTTCAATTTTCGAGCAGCAGAAATAAACCATTCTTCAACTTCTAGTTGGCCTTCAAAAGAGCCCATAGCGCGACGTTTCTCGTCCCCCAGGGCTAAAGAGCAACCAGTCATGACACTAATTAGTTTTATAACTTGTTCATGGAAAACCACTACCCCGCTAGTTTCTTGAACAATGGGATCAATTTTTTCATGTAACACAGGAAGATCTTTTCTACCTTGTCTTACTTCTAGAAAAGGGGTGATCATGTCAGATTTAACTGGACCTGGTCTAAATAGAGAAATATCAATTATTAGATCATTAAAGTTTTGTGGCCCAAATTTGCCAATTAGTTCTCTTTGTCCTGGAGACTCTATTTGAAAGCACCCTAGGGTTTTAGTTGATTGAATTAACTTAAAAGTCTTCTCATCTTCCAAAGAGATCTCATCAAGATTGATATCTACTTTGTCTACTCGTTTTATTTCTTGCAAGCTATAAGCCATGGCAGATTGCATTCTGATGCCCAAAACATCAAGTTTAAGAAAACCCATTAATTCCACATCATCTTTATCAAATTGGCTCATGGGAAACTTGGCCCCACTTTGTTCAACTGGAGTTCTATCTAACAGAGTTTTATCCGACAAAATAACTCCACAAGGATGCATTGCTAAATGCCTTGGTAGACCATCTAGCTTTTCAACTAAATCAAGATATAAATCAAGATTTCCTTCACTCATTAAACGACTAAAAGATGACTTTCTTAGCTCTGGTAATTGACTTAAAACTTCTCTAGCTCTTCTGGCACTTACTCGGGGAAAAGTTTTTGCAAAAGCATCAATTTCTCTAGGAGGTAAACCAAGAGCTGCGCCAACATCTCTAACGGCATGTCTTACTCGATAGGTTTCCCGCATTGAAATACAAACCACGCGATCTTTGCCAAATCTTTCATAAATTGCATCATAAATATCAAGTCTTCGATCTGATTCCACATCAATATCAATATCAGGCAGAGCACTTCTTAAAGGAGATAAAAACCTTTCCATTAGTAGTCCATATTTAACAGGATCTAGACCTGATATTCCTAAAGTGAAATTAACTAAACTTCCAGCCCCTGATCCTCTTGCTGCTACTCGAATACCCATTTGTTTAGTTAAATCAACAACTTCACCCACAGTTAAGAAATATCCTGCAAAACCTAATTGATTGATAACATCTAATTCTTGGCTTAATCTTTCTTGGTATTCATGTTTGTGTCCAAAACCTAATTTAGTTAAACCTGATTGACATTTATCTACTAGTACTTTCATTGGTTCTAAGCTGCTTTTACCTAAAACCACATCATTTTCCGGAACACTTATTGAACCAATGCCAATATCTTTTACCGGATCTAAACTACATTCTTCTGCTATTTGTTGGGTAAATTTTAATAATAACATTGCAGTTTCAGGACTGCTTAAATGTTTTCCAACGTTATACGCAACTTGTGCCATATCAGCACTTGATTTTAAGTAAGCAGATCCTCTAAAGCCTGTTACTTGTTCGAACCTCATTTGTTTCTTAGTTTCAACTGAATCAAGTAATTCAGCCACAATGGCATCTTCTGGATCTAGATATCTCACAGCATTTGTTAGCACTGCTCTTAAACGATTATCTTTAGCAAAAGCAGCCATTTTGCTAGCTGTGCTTAATGAGTATTTAGGATCTGTAACTCTATGAGAATTAGGGTGAGCTGTTACTTCAATTACTACATCATTTCTATCAACATGATTTAACCAGTTTTGCAAGAAACTATTTGCTAGATCAACTCTGTTTCTTAAAACACTTTGACCAATTTCAGAGTTAATTCCTAGTATTGCTAATAGGTTTCCTTGCTGCATCTTTTCCCACAACAAAGACACATCTAAAACGGGTTTGCCTCGTTCTTTTTGGTGAGCACTACTTACTAGACGACATAAATCTCTCCAACCATTTTTGCCGCGAGCAAGCACTAAGGCTCTTGATTTACCTAAATTAAAATCAACTCCAACTATGGGAGTGATTCCTTGAATCATGCAGTTATGGACAAAGTTAATTGCCCCAGACATGGTGTCTTGATCAGTTAATGCAACTTTAGAAAAGTTATGAAATGAAGCTTTAGCAACTATTTTTTCAGGCAAAGCTGTGCCATAGCGAAGTGAATAGGCAGAAGAAACATTTAAGTGCGTGAAACTTTGTTGCAAAATAGACTTATCCTCTTTTTAAATTAAGTCGGAGGAAGACGACTTCTAATTAGGACGTTTGACTCTCCCGAGAAAAAAGCTTCCCCGCATGTTTTCTGCGAAAGAGTCAAACGATGGGTTTTTTGCTTTGATGCCAAATGGCGATTAAAGGGGTGTAAATCGCCATTTGAATCAAAAGTGAAGAAGGGTCATTCAGGGGAAAATGCCCTTTTCTTCACTATCCGAACACCTGTTCGAATAACCCAAGTTAATCACCTTCCACTGACAAAGGTCAACCATGGGGTGAGTGCGTAGCCTTGAGGGATGAGCCAGAGCGAGCATCCTTCAGTCACCAAGTTTCGAAAAGCTGCATCTGAGCTAGGCATCAAAGGTGAAGTGATCCAAACCCAAGAGACGGCTCGCACTGCTGATGAAGCAGCAGCAACTTTAGGAGTTCAAGTCGGACAAATCGTTAAGTCTTTAGTGTTTGAAGCAGATGGAGAAACTGTTTTAGTTCTTACCTCTGGTGAAAACAAAGTAGATACCAACAAAGTGGCTTTAGCTTTTAATGTTTCAAAAGTTGGCAAAGCTGATGCTGACAAAACTCGTGAAGTAACTGGTTATGCCATTGGTGGAGTTCCGCCCTTAGGGCATGTCACGAAGATGAATATCTTGATTGATGAAACATTTAAGAAGTTTGATGAAATTTGGGCCGCAGCAGGTCATCCCCATTTTGTATTTCCTACTACTTATGAGGAATTAGTAAGACTAAGTGGTGCAATACCAACTGACGTGGCGCTAAAGGGTTAAAGGACAATAAACATATGAGTATTCGGGTTTATCGAGGACCTCACCGTGATTCCGGTGGACCAACAGCAGGCTTTAGAACACTTCCTTGGGTTTTCTTTGCTCTAGGTGTTTTAGGGACCGCTCTTTGGCCAATCTTTCCTCTTGATCGAAAAGATTCCCTAACTTTCTTCATTGTCTTCTTTCTTTTTGTCGCAACTACTGCTCACGCATTTATTTGGTGGGGAATGGCTTGGGCCGCCACATTTATGGTGGTTTCTTTAGGAATAAGTTTCTCGGCTTTAGCGATCAATTCAGCAACAGGATTAATTCTGGGTGATATCAATTACACATACAGACTTGGTTTTCAATTACTTTATGTTCCATTTGTGACTCCCCTTATTTGGAGTTCAGCTATTTATTTAGGAATAGTTATTTCTCGAAGAATTTCTCGAGCAGTTGCAATGTCTCCTTTGACTGCAGCTTTTGCCACTACTGGATTATTAACTGCTCTTGATGGATTATTTGTTAAAGCAGGTTTTTATAGCTGGCTTACTTGGGTAGATAAACCTGCCTTACTTGGGTTATCTCCCATAAAAGCTCAGTTAGTAACTTTTGTAATTGTGTTAGTAATCATGTTGCTCAGCGGACAAAACTCAAAGAATGATCGCTATTCCACCCGCATGCCAATATTGGCCTATTCTTGGATTTTTGTTTTCACAATTTTTTGTGCCAGATTCCTAGCAGATAGCTTGATTAGTTTTCTGGTAGCAATTTTAGTTATGGCTTACATTCTTATTGCCTTTGTTTACAAAACTATAAGGGGTAATTAAATGAGTGATGAAGAAAAAGAATCAAGCGGTTTAGGATTCTTACTAGCTCTTGGTGGTACTGCTGCTGCAATTTATACAGCTTACAAAGTATTCATTAAACCTGAAGTAACTGAAATTGAATTAAATAATGTTGCTTCCACAGTTAATAGTGAAGTTTCAATTCTCATTCCAGCTCATCTTGATGAAGCCACTTCTACTATTCGTGAAGCACTAGATCAACATCATTTATCAAATTTCAACGCTATAGCAATTGAAGATAAAGGTCATGAATTAGACAAACCAGAATCTTGGACCAGCAAAGCCTGGGGATGTCAAAGAATTGCTTTTAAAGCAACTGGAGAATATTTAGTCTTTATTGAACCAGGAATCAAACTAACTCCTGATGCTGTGGCACTAGGTATTAATTGTTTGCAAGAAAACAATCTAGATGCTCTTTTAATTCAACCAACAATTTTGAATAAAACAGAGCCTGCAGTTATTGCAAACTTCTTATTGTCTTTGCCAACTCCGTTAAATGAAAATGAAGGCACAGATATTGATGCTTCATTCTTAGTGATTAATAGAAATGCTTATAGTGCAATGGCTGGTCACACCAGAGTTGCCAATGAAAAATTTGAAGGCGGAGCTTGGGTTAAAGAATTAACTGCCGCAGATTTTAAAGTCGCTGTAGTTGATGGCATTGGAGTTGCTTCCAAGATGGCAAGTATTGAATTGCCAGTTCTTGATGAAGATCTAGCAGTTAGAGCAGGAACATTTCTCGGTACATATTTACTGCCTGCAGTAGCAATTCTGGGTGGAAGATCCTCCTTTAAACAATTCCTAGGCTCACTTGGTCTCATAGCCAACATCGCAACTGTTATCAAATCTCGAAGAATCCGATAATCTCTTTTCACCAATGAAAGCTTTAGAGATACGCCCTCGTGTTCAAGAATGCCTGGATGAATTCATTCAGGAACAAAGACCACTTTTAAATAAAGTTTCTCCATCTCTTGATCCGTTAGCAGATTTTGCACATGAATTTTTATCTGGTGGAAAAAGATTAAGAGCAGCTTTTTGCTACTGGGGATACATCGGTGCTGGTGGAAAAGATTCCCAAGAAATAATTTGTACTGCAACAGCATTAGAACTTTTGCAAGCATGTGCCCTGGTTCATGATGATGTGATGGATGCATCTGACACAAGACGTGGCAAACCTTCAATTCACAAAAGATTTGAAACCATGCATCAAGAATCTAAATGGTTAGGTGATAAAAAACAATTTGGTGGTGGTGGAGCAATTTTATTAGGTGATTTATTGCTTTCCTGGGCTGATGAAATGTTAATGAATTCAGGACTACCAACGCAGGATTTGTTTAGAGGAAAAAAGATTTATGATCTGATGAGAACAGAATTAATGGCTGGACAATATTTAGATATCTTCGAACAAGCCCGCGGTGGCGGTTCAATTGAAAATGCTTTAAATGTAATTAGATATAAATCTGCCAAATACACAATTGAAAGACCCCTTCACTTAGGTGGAGCTCTGGCAACAGATAACAAACAAATTTTACAAACCTACACAGATTATGGACTTCCTCTTGGTGAAGCTTTTCAATTAAGAGATGATGTGCTGGGAGTATTTGGTGATCCTTCTGAAACTGGTAAACCTGCCGGAGATGATTTAAGAGAAGGAAAAAGAACAGTATTAATTGAGATGACTTACCAAAAAGCAAATGATTCTCAAAAAAGTGAATTGAATAAACATTTTGGTAAAGATTTAGATGACCAAGGCGTTGAGACTTTAAGAGAAGTCGTCACAGCCACTGGAGCCTTAAGTGAAGTCGAAACCATGATTTCTAATCTTTTGAACCAGTCCCAGCAGGCTTTGACTGAGGCAAATGTCACAGCCCAGGCTAAAGAAGCGTTTTCCGAGTTGGCACTTGCCGCAACTTCTAGAAGAGTATGACCATGAGTTATTCACCAGCCAGATTGATTCCCGGTCGCATGCGAACCGTTAAAGGTCCAACAGATCATGTGGTCATTGTTGGTGCAGGTTTAGCAGGTTTATCAACTGCACTTCGCCTAGCTGGTAAAGGAAGAAAAGTAACTGTTATTGAAAAAGAATCAGTTCCTGGTGGCCGAAACGGTTTATTAGTTAAAGATGGCTTTCATTTTGATACTGGACCACAAGTATTAACAATGCCAGATTTAATTGCTGATGCATTTGATTGCGTTGGAGAAAATATGCACGATTGGCTAGATTTACAAAAAGTTGAGCCGCTTTATCGTGCGCATTATCACGATGGTTCTAAATTAGATGTTCATGCCAACCCGCAAAGAATGGCCCAAGAAATTGAAGAAGTAATTGGTGCTGATGAAGCAAAAGGTTATTTAGAATACGTTGACTTTGTTTCTAAACTTTATCAATATGAAATGAAAGATTTCATAGACAAAAATATTGACTCTCCCCTAGATCTACTTACCCCAAACTTGGCAAAACTAGTTGCACTTGGTGGTTTTAGAAAACTTGCTCCAAAAGCACAACAATACCTAAAAGATTTTAGAACTGAAAGAATTTACACATTTCAAGCAATGTACGCGGGACTTTCTCCATATCAAGCATTGGCAATATATGGAGTTATCGCTTTCATGGATTCGATTGCCGGTGTATTTTTCCCAAAAGGTGGCATGCATGCTGTTCCTCGCGCTTTGGCTGCAGCTGCAGCCAAACATGGTGTGGAGTTCAAATACAACACTGAAATTACAAAAGTGGAAAAATCTGGTAATCGTGCCACTGCTGTAATTACAAAAACTGGCGAAAGAATTGCTGCTGATGTAGTAGTTCTAAACCCAGATCTTCCCGTGGCTTACGAAAATCTATTGGGTGAAGTTCCCTGGTCAGTTAAAAGACTGAAATATTCTCCTTCCGCAATGGTCCTATCGGTTGGAAGTAAAAAGAAGTATTCAGGAATTGCCCACCACAATATACATTTTGGTAAAGACTGGAAAGGAGTTTTTGACGATCTAATTGATAGAAAACAATTTATGCAAGATCCAAGTTTATTGGTAACAAATTCGACTCTTTCTGATTCAGAATTAGCGCCGAAGGGCAAAGAAATTTATTATGTTTTGTTTCCAACCCCAAATACAGATTCAAATATTGATTGGGTTAAAGAAACTCCTCCTTACAGGGATGAAATGGTAAGAGTCCTGGAGGATCGAGGTTATGAAGGCTTTGGGGAAAACATTGAAGTTGAACAAGTCACTGGTCCCTTGGAATGGGAACAACAAGGAATGAAAAATGGAGCACCATTTGCTTCTGCACATACTTTCTTGCAAACCGGTCCTTTTAGACCGGGCAACATGTGGGGTGAAAACGTTGTGTTTGCAGGTTCTGGAACTCAACCAGGAGTGGGAGTTCCTATGGTTTTGATTAGTGGACGTTTAGCTGCTGAAAGAATTCTAGGTAAAGATAAAAATTACAATTCAAGGTCAAATAGAAAATATTAATCATGTCAAAGCGTGAATTAATCGCTTCAGGAATTACTGATCCTGAGATGCAGGAATCTTATGAGAGATGTCGAAAACTTAACTCCCAACACGGAAAAACCTATTATTTAGCAACCCTTTTATTGCCTCCCGGAAAGAGACCATATGTTCATGCCCTTTATGGATTTGCACGTTATGCCGATGAAATTGTGGATGACTTATCCAGCACTTTAACTGATCAAGAAAAATCTGATTGGTTAGTTAATTGGGGTAATAACTTCTTAAGAGACTTAAAGCGTGGTAAATCAGATGATCCAATTTGCAAAGCTGTAGTTGACACTGTTAATCGATGGGAAATCCCAACGGAATTATTTGAAGCATTTTTGCACTCAATGCGCCTGGATTTAACAATTACTGAATATCAAACATTCAAAGATCTCTACGAATACGTATATGGATCGGCTGCTGTAATTGGTTTACAAATGGTGCCAATTCTTGAACCTACTTCTCAGATTGCTTATGAAAGAGCTCAAGACTTAGGAATTGCATTCCAGTTAGCTAACTTTGTAAGAGATGTTTCAGAGGATTTAACTCGAGGACGAATTTATCTTCCCCTAGAGGAATTGGCTAAATTTGGAGTTGATCGAGCTTATCTTCAAAAAAGAGTTGCTGATAAAAATGTGAAAGATGCATTAAAGTTTCAAATTCAAAGAGTAAAACAATTAGAAGAAAAATCTAGATCCGGAATTGAATTCTTGCATCCATCATCAAGACCTTGCATTGAAGCAGCTCGAATTCTTTATTGCGGAATTGTTGATGCTGTGGAAGCAATTGATTATGAGGTATTCAATAAACGTGCCAAGGTTTCAATGACTCAAAGATTAAAAGTTGTAATTCCAGCTTGGCGCGAAGGTGTTAAAGCAAGAAAAGAATTTGGTCAAGGCCACGTGCAAGGAATTGCAAAAGTTATCTAAACTATTTTTTTGTTCCGTACCAATGACCTTTAGGCCACCACTTAGGTGGAGATCCTGAAAATGGTTGTCTTTGAATATTTTTTCGACCTAACCAAATCCAAATTGAAATAGTCATAACAATCATGGAAAAACCAAAAAACACATCTTCAACTGGTGCATAAAACAATCTGCCATCACCAATCATTGGTGGAGTTTTATCTGAGTAGTCTCCCCCAATTAATGCAAAGTCGTTATATCTAACTATTAAGTTTTTTGTTAAAATTCCATTAGTTACAAATTGGAAAAATAGAACAATAGCGTAGCTCAACCAAAACATTCTTAATTTTAAAACTTTAGTTTTTAAGATGTAGAAATCTAATACAAAAGCAAGTAAGCAATAAATTATGCCAATTTGGATGTAGGTCATTTCTCGTCCCCAGCTTTTTCTTGCTTAATTGACCTAACAGCTTCGAATGACAAGAGAGCTGCAATTGGCACGATTATGAAGAATAGTAATTCCTCTAAAGGTAGAAATCCAATTAAGGTAATGCCAGAAACTTTTGTTTCATCAAAAAACCAATGATTATTTGTTATTGCGTAGTAGTCCCAAATTACAAACAAAACCACAACTGGAGTAATGGTTAAAACTAATCTCTTTAATTTTCTTAAAACTCTTGCTTGCAAGATAATTTCTAACCAAACGGTGCCAAAAAGAATGAAAGCCAAAACTCCTAGGTAGGAAAATTTGCTCATAAAACTAACTTAATCAATAAGCCCAAGGAGCCCAGCCGCGAACAATCCAGCCGTTGTAGGCAACTAAGTCTTGATCTCTACAACTTGCTTTCTCGGGCTTGGAAGCAAACTGCTTGCCACCGTAGGTTTTCCAAAAAGCAGGGCTCATTTGCCAGCGGCCTCGGTATTTGCCACTTCGACCAATTGCCTTGCAGTTTCGATGGGATTCTTTCATGGAAATAAATCGCGCAAAAGCACTTGTCCGCCAAACTTCAAATGGAACTAATTCTCTTGCTCCTCGATAAAGCCTTGCATCTTTAGTGAGAGTGATATCACCTTTGTACTTGGCGACAATTTTCTTCTTTGTTTTTGACAACTTAACTACTTTAGTTTTCTTACCCCTATCAATAGTTGCACCCGATGTTGCCGCAATTACTGCAGCCAAAGCTGGATCTACTGCTACTGGTTGGGCAGCAACTTGTTCCACAATTTTTTCATCAGCTCTTTGTTCATCGAGGGATTCAAATATTTTGGTCCAACCAATTTTTCCAAGAGAAGTTCCATCATCAGAATCCCCTAAGTCTTTATAAAAAGCTGATATTGCTTTAGTAGTTGATGGTCCATATTTGCCATTCGCAGTTGAAATGTCATAACCAAGTTCAATTAAAGCTGCTTGCACTTTTTTCACACTTGAATTATTTGAACCCTTGGTGAGTTTCTCTTTACCTGGATAATCAGGAACTTCCATGACGATAGCAATTGCCATAGGAGTTGCTTGTGCTGAGAATTGTAAGTTTGTTGAGATTAAAGCGGCCAAGGCACCGATTATTAGATAACGGGTAGGGCGGCGTGTGAACGTCGTCATCCTTCGAGGCTACAACACTTAAATGAACTAGGCGCATTGAGTTAGCGCAAGTTGTGGATACCTTCGTGTGTTAATAATAACTTCTTGAGGGAAATACCAAATGCGTAATTCCCAATAGCCCCACCAGTCTTCACAACGCGATGACATGGAATAAATGGTGCAATTAGATTCTTGGCACAAGCAGATCCAGCAGCTCTTACTGCTTTGGCATTTCCTGCTTTTTGAGCAAGATCTGCATAACTGATAACTTTCCCACCTTTTACTTTTCTTAGTATTTTCCAACAGCTTTGCATGAAATCTCCACCAGGTTGCAAAACCTTTAATTGGGTAAATGCATCCAAGTCACCATCAACCCAATCATTCACAATTGCGGTTACACCAGCTAATTTTGTATCTTTTTTGATGTCAAATTCTTTGTATTTCTCAGGCAGTTGCTTCATCAATTTTGCTAATGGCTTAAATCCTGCTGCAATTACAGTTGAAGTATTTGTGACATCAACTACGCTAGCAATTTTTCCCCATGGGGTAGAAATTTCATGAGTTAGAAGTTTCATTTTACGGTTGAGTACTAGTCGAATCTATTTGTTCTGGGAAAGGTTCAGGAAGGTCATAACCAGTAATTATTGTGGCAAATTCATTTGCTTCAAAGGCTGGATAAGGAGTTAGTTTTTGAATACCTGCTACTTGCGCTAATTTTGTGGCAGCTTCAATGGCATCTGGTCGATATAGCAATTCACTGGTTTCAATATTTCTTTTCTTATAGTTATCAATTTTGGTGACAAAAACTCCAAAAGTTTCTAAACGAGAACCAAGTCTGGTGCTTAAACCTTCGCGGTTAGTCCCATTAAGAATGGTGACCACCATTTTGTCTAAGGTAACTACCCCATCTTCAACAGAAGCTGAAGGTTGAGGATTCAAGATTGCTTCAATTCGATTGGCTCGATAATTTGATAAAGCAGCACTAGCAATAATGCTGACCACCAATAAAGCAAGAACTGAACCAAGAATGATTTGGGTGCGCTTATTCATTGAAACTAAACCTACTTAATGGTTGTTATTTGGCAAGCATTTCTGATACTTGGAAGGCTAATTCCAAAGCTTGTACGCGGTTTAGTCTTGGATCACAAGCTGTTTCATAGCGCATTGGTAAATCTTTTTCCATTACACCAGATATTCCACCAATACATTCAGTTACATCGTCGCCTGTTAATTCGATGTGCATTCCACCAGGATGAGTTCCAAGTTGGCGATGAACGGTAAAAAAATCTCTAATTTCACTTAAGACATCACTAAATTCTCTGGTCTTTAAACCAGAGGCTGATTCTTTAGTGTTGCCATGCATTGGATCACAAACCCAAATAACAGGATGTCCTGATTTTTCAACAGCTTCAATAATGGGAGGTAATTTCTCTAATACATTTCCCACACCCATACGACTAATTAGAGTTAATCTTCCTGGTGTTTTATCAGGATCAAGTTTTTGAACCATTTTCACAACATCGGCAGGATCTGCTTTTGGTCCAACTTTGCAACCAATTGGATTTTGAATAGAAGACATGAACTCAGCATGTGCACCATTTGGTTCACGAGTTCGCTCTCCCATCCATAAGAAGTGAGCAGAAGTGTCATAAGTTCTACCGGTTACATAATCAGTTCTTGACATTGCTTTTTCGTAATCAAGTAGTAATGCTTCGTGAGCGGTAAAGAATTCAACTGATCTAAACTCAACAGGGTCTGCACCACAAGCATGCATGAATGCAAGGGCGCGATCAATATCTTTTGCTAATTGATCATATTTTTTACCTGAATCAGAATTTGCTACGAAATCTCTGTTCCAAGCATGAACCATTCTTAAATCTGCAGAACCATCTTGAGAAAAAGATCTAATTAAGTTTAATGTGGCGTTAGAAGATTTGTAAGCTCTAATTAATCTTTGTGGATCTGGTCTTCTAGCTTCTGGGGTAAATGCAACATCGTTAATGGCATCACCACGGTAGGAAGGAAGAGAGATTCCATTAATTGTTTCTTCATTGGAACTTCTTGGTTTGAAGTATTGACCAGCAATTCGACCAACTTTAACTACTGGAAGAGTTGCGCCATAAGTTAAAACAACTGCCATTTGTAGAACTGTTTTTAATCTTGCTCTTACAGAATTCGCAGTATTAGCAGCAAAAGTTTCAGCACAATCGCCACCAGTTAAAAAGAATGCTTCGCCACGTGAAACATCAGCAAGTCTTTGAGTTAACAAATCACATTCACTTGCAAATACCAAAGGAGGTAATGCTTTAAGTTCTTTGACGACGCGATTTAGTTCATCAGCGTCAGGCCATTCAGGCTGCTGTTTCGCTGATGTAACCGCTGGGGAATTTTGCGGTGACATTTTTACGCTCCAAAGAAAGCGGTAGCTTCGCGGTATCTCTCCGCTGGAACTGTCTTTAATACTCCTGTTGCACTTTCTAATGCAACTCTAACAATGTTTGTGCCATGAAGGGCAACCATTTGTCCGAAAGCGCCATCATTTAAAGCATCTGCTGCTGCAAGTCCTAAACGATTTCCAAGATTTCTATCAAAAGCAACTGGAGTTCCACCGCGTTGTAAATGTCCGAGCACAACACTTCTTGATTCAATTCCAGTTAATTCCTCTAATCTCTTAGCTAAACCTTCTCCAACACCAGAAAGTTTTACGTGACCAAAAGCATCAAGAGTTGAATCTTTTGTTACTAAATCTCCATCAGTACTTAACGCCCCTTCGGCGACTACCACAATTGCGTATTGATCTCTTTCAAATCTCTTTTTAACCCAAGTAGCAACTTGGTTAATGTCATATTTTTCTTCTGGAATTAAAGTTACTGCTGCGTCTCCAGCCATTCCTGTTTCTAATGCAATCCAGCCAGCATGACGTCCCATTACTTCCACTACTAATACTCGGTGATGAGAACGGGCGGTGGTGTGTAAACGATCTACAGCTTCGGTAGCAATTGCTACAGAGGTTTGAAAACCAAAGGTGTAATCAGTATTTGATAGATCATTATCAATAGTTTTTGGAACTCCAATTACTTTGAAGTTCTTTTTGTGCAATTGTGTAGCAACTCCAAGAGTGTCTTCTCCACCAATTGCGATTAGGGCATCAACGTTAAGTTTCTTTAAGTTTTCTTCAATGCGAGCTACGCCGTTTTCAATTTTGATGGGGTTAGTTCTAGAGGATCCAAGAATTGTGCCACCTTCATCATTGATGTGAGCAACGTCAGCCAAAGTTACGGGACGAGTTAATCCTTCTAAAGGACCTTTCCAACCATCTTTGAAACCAACAAATTCATATTTGTATGCGTTGATACCTTTGGTGACAACACCACGGATAACGTTATTTAATCCTGGAGCGTCTCCGCCACCAGTAAGAATGCCAACGCGCATTTTCAAACATCCTTAAGTAATTAAGTAGTGAAGTCTTAATTTTATCGTAAACGCGCTATTCGCGTTCTTTAAGGGCTTCCTTGGCTGCTGAAGCATAAATATCTACATATTCTTGTCCAGATAATTCCCTAATTGCTTCCATAATTTCGTTGGTGACCTTTCTTAAGGTCTCAGCGTTTCGAGCATCTCCGTAGTGAGCTGAGAAATCCAAAGGCTTACCAAAAATGATTCCAACTCGTCCAACTTTAGGAACCATTCGATCTGCAGGCTGTAATTCGTAAGTGCCAATCATGGCAACTGGAACTACTGGAACTTTTGCTTCTAATGCCATACGAGCAACACCAGTTCGACCTCTATAAAGTCTGCCATCTGGAGATCTTGTTCCTTCTGGATAAATTCCTAGGGCATCACCTTTATTTAAAATGTCAATTGCAGTTCTTAATGCTGCTTCTGCAGCAGAGCCACCTGCTCTATCAATTGGAACTTGTCCAACACCTGTGAAAAATAACTTAGAAACAAAACCTTTAATTCCAGAACCGCGCCAGTAATCAATTTTTGCTAGGAAGGTAATTCTTCTTCTAACCATTAATGGAAGAAATATAGAGTCAATAAATGAATTGTGGTTAGGAGCAAAAATTACTCCACCAGTTTTAGGAATATTTCTTTTACCTTTAGTCCAAGGTCTGAAAGCTAAACGTAAAGGAATCCACAAGAAAACGTATTTCACAACATAGTAAAACACTTTTGTCTCAGATCTCCTTATTCGTTTTTGCTAGAGCAATAGAATACATTGCTTGAATATAGATGTTAAATCTCTTCACAAATCAAGGACAAATGGGCGCTTTGTTGCTCTAAAGTGACCAACATTTACACATTCTGTTTTTCCCACTCGGGTTCTACTTGCAAGTGGTTGATGCACATGACCAAAGAGAGAATATTTGGGTTGATACTTCTTGATGTATTCCAAAAGCGCAATACTTCCTCTTTCAAATCTTCTAGCTACAACATCGAAAGTGATATCTGCAATTGCAGGTGGAATATGGGAACACAAAACATCTACTGGGCCAAGTGCGTCCACATTCTTTTGAAATTCTTCATCAGTTATTTCATAGGGCGTGCGATAAGGAGTTTTTAATCCTCCCCCAACAAAACCAAATTTCAATCCACCAATTTCTACCACTTGACCGTCTAGCACAGTCATTCCTTCTTTTTTAAAGTTTGGCCAAAATTCTGGTCGATCAACATTTCCATAAGTTATGTAAGTTGGAGTTGGCATGGCATTAAATATTTGTTCGTATTGTTTTTGAACTTCACCATTAATTAGTTCTTCTCGATTACCTAATTCATCCCACTTCTTCATTGCCACTGCTCTTGCTTCATCAAATCGATTAGCAGTTCTAAGTCTTATAAATTCTGTATTTAACTCTGCTCCAAAAAGAGAACCCATGATGCCGTTTCCTGGATCTTCGTAATCTGTATAAAGCAAAAGATCGCCTAGACAAATTAAGGCGTCTGCATTTTTGCCAGCATCAGCTAAAGCATCAATCCGGGCATGAACATCACTAATCACGTTTAAGCGCACGACTATTAGATTACGCACTTAAGTCAAAACGGCAATTTGCTACTACCCTTTGACTCGTGAGATCTATTAATTTGTTTCTTCGAAACATTCCGGCTCTATTTTTCTCCTGGAGTGTTTCTCGATATGTGCTCTTTTTGTTCATCATCCTGGTTCTTCCCTATCCAGAAGGAAAATGGTTAAAAGGTGATGTTGATTTATATAACTTCTGGGCAAAAGGACTAGTCAAAGGAATTTTTCCCATTGAAGATTCAATGTGGCAATATCCCCCACTTGCAGGAGTTGTGTTTGCAATCCCACAATGGATATTTGGCAATGCATTAACAGGTTTTATTGTGTTCATGATTGTTATCGATTTACTGATACTAATAGCTTTGTTAATGACTGGTTTAAATCGATTTAAATTTAATTCCTCTTCCACAAGTCTTAACGGTTTAAGTGGGGCGTGGTTTTGGGTCTTGTGGCCAATCTTGATGGGACCACTTGCTTTAACTCGATTTGATGTGGTGCCCACACTTTTTGCACTCCTTGCTCTAATTGCTTTATCCAACAAGAAAATTCGTCCCTACCTTTCAGGATTCCTGTTAGCTATAGGTGCGTTAGTAAAACTCTGGCCCATGCTTTTATTTGTTATTTACCCCAAAAAAGTAATGATGAAAGTTTCAGCAAGTTTTGTATCCACACTTGTCCTGGTGATTCTATTTATGAGCACTTGGAGTGTTGGTTTTACAAACTTTTTGAATAATCAAACCTCTAGAGGTTTGCAGGTGGAATCCATTGCGGCCACACCTTTTGTCTTAGCAAAGCTATTTGGGGCAAATGTTGAGTATCCCTTTAGATATGGATCACTAGAAGTACAAGCTGCATTCGCTACTGAAATTGGCTTTCTCCTAAATCTATTTACCTTAATTGTTTTCATTGTTTTGTTTGGCTTGAATTATCAAAATAAACTCAATCATTTGAATCTTTTTGATAAAGCTTTAGTGATAGTGATGATTTCCATTGCTTTGAGCAGAGTGTTCTCACCACAGTTTTGGGTTTGGATTGGTGGGCTTGCAGCACTTGCTCTAATCAATAAAGAAACAAAATTGAAGAAAGTTATAGTTTTACTTTCTATTTCCGCATTCTTAACTCAACTGCTTTACCCAGGCCAATACGTTCAATTACTATCAGGGGAATTTTTTGCCACACTTCTGCAAATATCCAGAGTTGCCCTGTTTGTTTGGGCGTTAGTGTTAGGCACAAAGTTGTTACTCAAACCAACTAATGGCAAGGTAAATCAATATGTCTAAAACTCTGGTGATCACAAATGATTTCCCACCAAGACCAGGTGGGATTCAAACCTTTGTCCATGGATTAATTGAAGGTCTAGATCCAAATGACGTAGTGGTTTTAAGTTCTAAATACAAAGGCTGGCAAGAATTTGATAAAGCACAAAAATATCCAGTCTTTAGACATGACACCGAAATGTTGTTACCCACAAAAGCTGTGGGAGATCATGCATTGAAATTAATCAAAGAACATAACTGCGAATCAGTTTTATTTGGTGCTTCTTCACCCTTGGGATTACTTTCTTCTAGATTGAAAAATAATGGTGTTAAAAAAACGGTTGCTCTTACACATGGACATGAAGTTGGCTGGGCTTTTACCCCAGGTTTGAAACAAACTTTCCAAAAGATTGTCAAAGATGTAGACAAATTAACTTATTTAAGCAAGTTCACTTACGAAAAAATTGCTGAAGCAATTAGTGATGAAGAATTAACCAAATTTGAACAATTGACTCCAGGCATAGATATAAACATGTTTAATCCAGAAAATGTAACTAACGGCCAAGCAAAAAGTGTGCGTGACAGATTCAAACTTGGGGACAAACCAGTTGTGGTTTGTGTATCAAGACTTATGCCTCGAAAAGGTCAAGACACATTGATTGATCTTTGGACAGAAGTATTAAAACAAGTTCCCAATGCTCATTTATTGATTGTGGGTGGTGGACCTTATAAACAACATTTGCATAAACAAATGTTTGATAATGAAGTTCATCAATCAGTAACAATTACTGGATCTGTTTCTTGGAATGAATTACCAGGTTTTTACGCAGCAGGAGATGTTTTTGCGATGCCCGTTAGAACTAGAAACTTAGGTTTTGATGTGGAAGGTTTAGGAATTGTTTATCTAGAAGCTTCTGCTACAGGATTGCCTGTTATTGCTGGAGATTCAGGTGGCGCACCAGATGCTGTTATTGAAGGAATAACTGGATTTGTCTTTAATGCCAAAAAGGAAACACTGTTAGTAGAAAAAATAGTTGAATTACTACTTAATAAGGAATTAAGTCATCGCTTAGGCAAACAAGGAAGATCCTGGATTGAGAAGCAATGGCAATGGCCATCTCGTCACTTGAAACTAAGAAAACTCTTAGCCACTGACGTGTCTTAACGGTGGCACTAATCCTGATTCAGCCAAGACTTGAAAAGCTTTAACTTCTTGCTTTTCTAGTATTTGTGGTTGTTCTAATAAAAAAGACACCACACAATCGTGACAAGAGATATCTTTCATCACGCAACTATTGCAATCGATTTGTATGTTTTTCATACCTTAAAGATTAGGTATGGGGTCTGACACTTTCTGAGTAATTGGCCCAAGTATTCAAAACTTGCAGGCTAGCCCCTGATTCCACACTGCCCTTGGCTCGGGCAAAGGCTAATTGCATTTGGGTGAAGAAGTCTCCCCCTAAGTTTTCATAAGCCACAATGGAAGCTGCTGCGTTAACACAAATGGCATCTTGAATTGGTCCTGATCCATTTGCAGATAATGCTTTTCGAATAAGTTGCGCATTATGTGTGGCATCTCCTCCAGCAAGTTTTTCAACACCAGCTTTAGCAATTCCTAGTTCTTGGGCGTCAAATTCGAATTCTTTAACTTCTCCACTTCGAACATCCCAAATTTGTGTTGGTCCCCCAATTGAAATTTCATCTAGACCATCGTTTCCTCTAACTACAAATGCAGAAGTTTTTCGATTGGCTAGAACTTGGGCAATGATTGGTGCCATCTTCAGATTTGCCACTCCCACTACTTGCGCCTTTGGTTGAGCAGGGTTTGCTAATGGCCCCAAGATGTTAAAAACTGTGGCAACTCCTAATTCTTTTCGAACAGGGCCAACATGTTTCATTGCTGGATGAAAGGTGGGAGCAAAACAAAAAGTAATGCCACATTTTTCAAAACTTTCTTTAACCTGTTCAGGATTCATGCTGGTCAAAACACCAAGTGCTTCTAATACATCAGCAGATCCTGATTTTGAAGATGCTGCACGATTTCCATGTTTAACAACAGGTATGCCACAACCTGCTACCACTAATGCTGCAGCTGTTGAAATGTTTACTGTTCCTAAAGAATCTCCACCGGTGCCGCACGTGTCTACTGCATCATTTGAAATATTAAGTTTGACCGAATGTTCCAACATCACTTCAACAAATGAAGTAATCTCAGATGGGCTTTCACCCTTTTCTTTTAAACCAAGCAATAATTGTTTAATTTCATCATTTGTGGCAATGCCATCCATGACAGTATTCATTGCCCATAAAGATTGGGCAGAATTTAAATCAGTTTTGTTATTTAAAGAAGCAAAGATTTCCGACCAGGAAATCGAGTTACTCATTTGACTGGGATAGCTGTTTTGTCAGTTCGGCGCAACAGCGTTGTTGCAACTTCAGTTAAAACAACTGGATCTATTGGCATTGGCACAACACCTTCTGCTTTTGACCAAGTAGCTAACCATGCATCTTGAGATCGTTGAATCAAAACAATGATTGGCGGGCAATTAAAAACTTCATCTTTGGCATTGCGAGCAATTCCCATGCCACCAGCAGGAGCTGCTTCGCCATCAAGAATAGCTAAATCAATATTTCCTGCTTTTAGTTCTCTTTTCACAACAGGTTCTGTTGCTACTTGAATAAATTCAATTTTTGGTAAATCTTTGGCAGGTCTTCTACCTAATCCAGTCATGACTGCATCGCGAATACGGCGATCATCGGAATAGACCAGCACTCGTAGTTCGTGCGCTTGTGAAGTTGTATCGGCCACGAATGTAACATTAGTCATAAGTGGAGCGCCCAAGCGCATTTCCCCCATCAATACAGTGACAGAATAGATATATGTCAACAGCAACGCTTTCTAATCAAAGAATTAATCGTCCCAACATGGTTGCCATCGGCACCATCGTTTGGCTCTCTAGTGAGTTGATGTTTTTCGCAGCCCTGTTTGCAATGTATTTCACGCTTCGCGCTGTAAACCCAGATGTTTGGAAACTTGAAACAGAAATGTTGAACATTCCTTTTTCTGCAGCAAACACCACAATTTTGGTTTTAAGTTCTGTAACAGCTCAACTTGGAGTTTTTGCTGCTGAACGTGGCGACAAAGAACGTTTAAGACTTTGGTTCATCATCACTTTCTTAATGGGTGCAGTATTCGTAGGTGGACAAGCTTTTGAATATGCAGAATTAGTACATGAAGGTTTAACTCTTTCTTCATCCCCATTTGGTTCAGTGTTTTACATAACAACAGGTTTTCACGCCCTACACGTAACTGGTGGATTAGTCGCATTTCTATTTGTATTAGCCAGAAGTTATGTCCGACCAAAGATGACCCATGGCTTGGCAACTTCAGCTGTGGTTACTTCTTATTACTGGCATTTTGTGGACGTTGTCTGGATCGGTCTTTTCGCAACTATCTATTTAGTGAAATAGGGATAACTTAAATTGACTAACTTGGCAAAATTTAGAAGAAACAGGTTTGCTTCTGTTCTAGTTTTGTTTTTTGCTCTTGGCTTAGTTTCAATTGGATTTAGTGGTGTCAACAAATTAGTAACTCCAGCTGCTGCCAAAATTGGTAGCGAAGAAACTTTGGTTGATAAAGGTTCCGCACTTTTTGCTGAAGGTTGTTCTTCTTGTCATGGTCTCAATGGCCAAGGTACAAGTGATGGTCCAACACTTGCTGGTGTTGGTGCTGCTTCAGTTCATTTTCAAGTTTCAACTGGTCGTATGCCAATGGCGGCACCAGGTGCACAAGTTATGCGTAAAGCGCCAAGTTACAACGAAGAAGAAACTTTGGCCTTAGCTGCTTATATTGCAACATTTGGTCCAGGTCCTGCAATTCCTAGTGAAGAGCAAGTAGGTGAATGGCAAAACGCAAGTGTTTCTGAAGGTGGAGAATTATTTAGAACAAATTGTGCACAATGCCATAACTTTGCTGGTTCTGGTGGCGCATTAACTAATGGAAAGTATGCACCAAGTCTTGGTCAAGCAACTCCATTACAAATTTACGAAGCAATGATCACCGGACCTCAATCAATGCCAATTTTTAGTGACGAAACATTAACCCCAGAATCAAAAGCTGCAATTATTCGCTACATCCAAGAATTAAATAAATCAGAAAATCCAGGCGGTATGGATTTGGGAAGACTAGGCCCTGTTACTGAAGGTTTAGTTTTGTGGGTTGTTGGTTTGGGTGTCCTAATTATTTTTGCAGTGTGGATTGGAGCACGAGTTAGATGACAAATAAATTTGATATCAATAACACTTTTGATCCTGATAATGAAAATCAAGCCCCTAAGGTTTCTAAAGAAGTTGCCACCAAACTTCCCACCCCTGCTAAAGGTGTTGATCACTACTTAAGAAGAACAGACACAGATCCAAAAGCAGCTAAGCGAGCAGAACGTCAAGTTGCTGCCTTTTTTGGTGCATCTTCTTTTTTTACCTTAGTTTTCTTAGTTTCATTTTTTGCAATCCCTAGAGAAACCAAAATTGAGGTTTCACTAATTGGAGTAACAAGTGCTCAGAACATAGTTCTGGGAACTTCTTTTGGTTTAGCAATTTTGTTTATTGGAATTGGTGCCATTCATTGGGCGAAGAAACTAATGCCAGATGTTGAAATGGTGCAAGAACGTAAAGAAATAAAACCAGCCGATGAAGTTCAACAAGAAGCACTTGATGCCTTTCGTGTTGGTGCCACAGAATCTGGTGTGGGACAACGAAAACTAATTAGAAGATCTCTTCTAGGAGCTCTTGCTTTATTCCCACTGCCCTTTGTTGTGTTGTTAAGAGATTTAGGACCTGCACCTAAAGGTGAATTAAGAAAAACAGCTTGGCAAGAAGATCTTCACATTGTTACTGACATTACTTATGCAAAAATCAGACCAGAAGATATTCCAGTTGGAAACCTAATTTCTGCCATGCCTGAAAACATCTTGGAAATCCAAGAAGAAGAAGGCAACCTAAATGAACGTGGCAAATCTGCCATTTTGCTTGTTCGTATGCGCCCCGAGGACATAAAAAGCCAACAAGGACCCGATTGGGACTACCAAGGCATCGTTGCTTACTCGAAAATTTGTACTCATGTGGGCTGTCCAATTGCGCTTTATGAACAAAGGACCCATCATTTATTATGTCCCTGTCATCAGTCGACTTTTGACCTAGCTGACTCCGGACAACCAATATTTGGACCTGCAGCAAGAAGATTGCCGCAGTTAGCAATAACGGTGGACGAAGAGGGTTACCTAGTCGCTCGCCAAGGATTTCAAGAACCAATTGGACCAAGTTTCTGGGAGCGTGGTGCATGAGTAACACAACAGTAAATAAGAAAACTCCTGCTGCATATAACTATGTAGATAGCAGAGTTGGTTTTTCAGCTGCACTAAAGCGCAATTTGCGCAAAGTGTTTCCTGATCACTGGTCATTCATGCTGGGTGAAATTGCACTGTATTCATTCATCATTTTGTTACTTACTGGAACTTTCTTAACTCTTTGGTACAAACCATCCATGACTGAAGTTATTTACAACGGTTCTTACATTCCTCTAAAAGGAATTCCAATGAGTGAAGCTTATGCCTCAACTTTGGAAATTTCATTTGATGTTCGTGGCGGAATGCTACTTAGACAAATTCATCATTGGGCTGCTTTGTTCTTTATTGCTGCCATGGTTGTGCATTTATTAAGAGTTTTCTTCACCGGTGCTTACAGAAAACCACGTGAATTTAACTGGTTACTTGGTCTTGGTTTATTAACTCTTGGTCTTCTAGCAGGTTTTTCTGGTTATTCATTGCCTGATGATTTGCTTTCAGGAGTTGGGTTAAAGATTGCTTCAGGAATTATTCAAGCTCTTCCTGTAATTGGAACTTGGGCTTTGTATTTCCTATTTGGTGGAGAATTTCCTGGAACCGAAGTTATTTCTCGACTTTATTCAATACATATCTTATTATTACCCGGTGCAATTTTGGCTTTGGTAACAGCACATTTACTACTTGTTTGGACTCAAAAACACACTCAATATCCAGGTCCGGGCAGAACTGAAAAGAATGTTGTTGGTTATCCGTTACTTCCGGTTTACACAGCTAAAGCTGGTGGATTTTTCTTCATCGTATTCGGTGTAACAACTTTGCTGGGTGCTCTTGTCACCATTAACCCAATTTGGTTATACGGTCCATACACTCCAGATCAAGTAACAGCAGGATCTCAACCTGATTGGTATATCGGATTCTTAGAAGGATCTCTTCGAGTAATGCCAGCAATTGAATTTAATATTTTTAATACCTGGACATTTTCACCAAACGTTCTAATTCCTGCATTAATTCTTCCAGGATTAATGTTTGCCCTTATGGGTGCTTATCCATTTCTTGAAAGCTGGATTACAGGCGATAAGAGAGAACACAACTTGTTAGATCGACCAAGAAATGCACCAACCAGAACTGCTCTTGGCACCATGTCTCTTTCTTTCTACATCTTGTTATGGATTGGTGGCGGAAACGACATCGTGGCTATGGCATTTAACATGTCAATTAATGCCATTACTTGGTTTATGCGCATTGCCTTGATTGTTGTTCCACCATTGGTATTCATAATCACCAGACGAATTTGTCTTGGATTACAAAGAAATGATCTAGATAAATTGCTGCATGGTAAAGAAACTGGTCGAATTCTGAGACTTCCAGAAGGTGGATTCGTGGAAGTTCACTCACCTGTAACTGAAGCAGAATTGCCAAAACTTCTTGCCCGTGAAACCTATCCTGTTTGGGAATTGCCACAAAAAGTTGATGCCAATGGAATTAAAACTCCAAAGTATCGCCGTCAATTAATGAAAGCCAAATTAAGTGCCTGGTGGACAAAGGGCGATCTTCCAATTCCAACCATGAAAGAAATTCAATCAGGACAACATCATGCCCATGAAGCATTAGAACAAGCTCATGAATTCGGTGTTGAACCTGGTAAAGAAGAAATAGTAACTTCAACAAATCACTAAGCCTTAAATAAAAGCCCCAACATTCTTGTTGGGGCTTTTATATTGAAATTTATTACTTACAAATATCTGAATTAATTTCTACGATTGTTGAGTCTTTATCGTGGCATTTGCATCTATCTTCAATTTTGACATTCTGAAGCGCATATTCAATATGATCACCACAACCACTCCAGGTAACTTTATTGCACTTTCGGCATTGAACTGGACTACACATTAAATTTGTACCGGTTTCTGTTGAATCACCTCAACAAAACCAAGTCTAGTGCTTAATTTAAGGAACTAGTAAAACCTGTCCTGCGTAAACATTTGTTCCATTAATCACGTTTAAATCCATAATTTGATCAATAACTGCGCGCGGATCAATTTCCGGATTCACCCGCGCTGCAATGGTCCAAAGAGTTTCTCCAGGTGCAACCACAATTTGAGTGGTTGTTGAATTTGTTGCTTCGTTTGAAGCATTCGCACTTGAGGTGGCAATGCCGAAAAGGGAAACAAGTGAGATTGCGAGCATGGTTGCAAAGCTCAAGGTAGAAAGCACTAAACGACCTCTACGGGTCAATTTGATGGGTGAAACAGCTACAGGTGCCAGGGTTGTCATAAAAGCCTCTCTTTCGAACACTTGTTCGATTATTGCATACCCCTGCGACATTTGGCAAGTCAAACCGAACAGGTGTTTGAAACATTTGTTCGAATGGGCTACTCTAGGGATATGACAAAAAACAACGTGAGTGAATTGCCTGATTCAGGCCCAGATGGCGATGGTCTAACCACCCGCCAAAGACGCATTTTAGAAGTAATCGAGGAAGCCGTTCGGGATAGAGGCTTTCCCCCAACCGTTCGAGAGATCGCTGAATTAGTAGGCCTGGCCTCCCCAGCATCTGTTGCTCATCAACTTTCAGCTTTAGAAAGAAAAGGTTTTATTAAAAGAGATCCAAACTCACCTCGTGCAATTGATGTAACGATGCCATCTAAATCTGGCGTTGAAATTGATGGATTAATCGGTGGAGTAAGTGGAGAACAAACTCCTGATGCAGCATTTGTGCCATTACTTGGTCGCATTGCAGCAGGTGGACCAATCTTGGCTGAAGAATCAATTGAAACTGTTTATCCACTACCAAGAGAACTTGTTGGCAATGGTGAATTATTTATGCTCACAGTTGTGGGAGATTCCATGATTGATGCAGCAATTTGTCATGGTGACAAAGTTGTTATTAAGAAACAAGATGATGCCCAAAATGGTGACATTGTGGCAGCACTTCTTGGTGATGAAGCAACTGTTAAAACATTAAAGCGTACAGATGGACATGTTTGGTTAATGCCAGCAAATCCAGATTATGAACCAATCAATGGTGATCACGCCAAGATTCTTGGTCGTGTAGTTACTGTGATGAGAAAGCTTTAATTAGTTCTTAATCTGCGTTACAGCACTTAAGATGGCGTGATGATTAAAGTTGCCTTGGCTCGAGGATATGCGTTTCTAAGGGCTGCTCATTTTGGACCAACCATAATTGTTACCACAATTACCTTTCTTTTTTCATTCTCACAATATTCACCAATTGATGCATTCAGAGTTGGCTTAGCAATATTTGCTGGACAATTAGTTGTTGGCTGGACTAATGATTTTATTGACGCCCCCCTAGATATCGCCGCACAGAGAACAAAAAAACCGATAGTCACTCAAGAAATAGATCCTGATCAATTAAAGAAATCAATTTTAATTGCACTAGTTGCTGCTCTTTTGCTGTCCTTGTTTAGCTCATTGGGTTTAACTGGAACACTCATTCACTTTCTGGGAATTCTGAGTGCAACTCTCTATAACCTTAAACTTAAATCAACAATTCTTTCTCCACTTCCCTATATAGTTTCCTTTGGATCACTTCCTTGGGCAATTTATTTACCGGCAGGAAATCAACCACCATTATGGCTATTTATAGATTTCATGCTTATTGCAGTGGCTTTTCATTTCTTCAATGTTTTGAAAGATTTTCAATGGGATATCAATCAAGGAATCTTAGGACTTCCACAGCGACTAGGTAAAAACTCCAGCTTGTTTATTTCAATTTCACTTGTTATTTCAGCACTACTGGTTTTTATTTTCCGTCGTTAAGAATATATGATTTGCCTATGACAATAATATTTATTGCTGGTGGTGCTAGAAGTGGAAAGAGTCGTAAAGGTGAAGAGTTGGCAATTAGTCTGGCCGGTCTAGCAAAGCCAATTTTTATTGCAACAGCTGAAGCAGTGGATGATGAGATGAAATCACGAATTGAAAAGCATCAGCATGATCGTGGAACAGCATTTGAGTTGATTGAAGAAGCCAAGGATTTAACTAAGGTTTTAAAGCAAGTCAATCCTGGGGCAACTGTGCTGGTTGATTGCCTCACTCTGTGGTTATCAAACAACATGATGGGTGAAGAAGCAGACACCAATCAATCTGTAATCCTTGCAGCTCGTGCTCGTACGGGCGCCACAATATTTATCAGTAACGAAGTTGGGGAAGGCATTGTGCCGATGCATCCAGTCTCACGCCAGTTCCGAGATCTTTCTGGCATCATGAATCAAGAGTTTGCAAAAGCTGCGGACAAGGTTTATTTCATGAAGTTTGGTATTGCCCAGGAACTCAAATGATCAATGACATAAAAGTTGCCTTTGCTTTTTTAACTCGTATTCCGATAACTCATAAAGATGAGATATCTATTCAACGCAGCGCAGTTTGGTTTCCCTTGGTTGGCTTTGTGATAGGACTTTCCTCAGGGTTAATATTTATTGGGCTTAATGAATTGATTCCAGCTGCACCATCTGCTGCACTTACACTTATTTTTTGGATTCTAGTTACAGGTGGATTTCATCAAGATGGATTGGCCGATACCTTTGATGGTCTAGTCGGTGGTTGGAATCCTGAAGATCGGCTACGAATACTAAAGGATTCGCGCCACGGCACATATGGTGTTCTATCAATAGTTTTGCAATTAATTATTCAATTCGCACTTTTATCCACACTTAAATCACAAATAGCACTACTAGCACTCGTAACAGCGCACACCTTGGGTCGACTTATTCCCATTTATTTTATGCTCACACCTGCAGCGCCATCCCACGAAGGCATGGGAGCTACTTACGTACGCACCGTCAAAAAAATCCATGTACTTTTTGCAACATTACTAACATTCTCATTGCTTGCACCTTTAATAGGTCTGCACCTATTACTAATTGGTGCAATTGTTGGAATTGTTTCTTTGTTTTTTTTGCTCTACGTACGAAAGAAAATCGGTGGAGTTGTTGGAGACGTGCTAGGTGCATCTGAGCAAATTGCGGAAAGTTTTATACTTCTATATTTTGTGATTATTTCGACCAACAACCTTTGGTTAACGTGGCTAATTTAATTACGGAGCGTTTTGATTGCATTCTCTTTGACCTGGGTAATACTTTAATTAAACAGGAAAATCCAGGAGTTCCATACGAATCCTTATCGGTGCAACTTTTACCTGGAGTTCAAAAACTCCTTGATTTACTACATGGTCAGGTAAAGCTCGGGATAGTTTCAAATACGCAGACAATTACAGCACCTGAGATAAGTAATAAACTTGCATTAGTAGGACTTGATAAATACTTTGACGTTATTATTGCCACCGCCGAATTGGGTAAACATAAACCAGATCCAGCCCCTATTATTGCTGCTCTCTTAGAAATAAAATCAAGTGCTGATCGAACTCTTTATGTCGGAGATGTTGAAAATGACAAGATAGCCGCATTGGCTGCTGGAGCACACTTTGCATATGCAGGCCCAGATTTACACCAATCAGTGCACCAATACTTTTTACACAGTGAATTGGCATTTGATCGTGCGATAAATAATCATCCAATTTTTTCACAACCACATTATGATTCGGTACGAAAAGAGTTTGATGGGTTGGCCAAGCCGGTTGGATCCCTTGGCAAGTTAGAAAAAATTACCGCCCAGATAGCGGGTATCACACATTTACCTTCACCATCAGTAGATCCTGCTGCCATTGCACTTTTTGGGGCAGATCACGGGATTGGTGCGGATGATTCTGTAACACCATGGCCACAAGCAATCACAGGTTTGATGCTTGAAGTTATGGGAGAAAATAAAGCTGCCGTATCCGTTTTTGCAGATGTAGCTGATGTTTATGTTCAAATAATTAATGTGGGGGCGGTAGTTCAGTCACAATCACCTGGTGTTCGAAACGAAAGAGTTGCCAGCGGTACCAAAGACATACGTACCCACGATGCCATGTCAGACACCATTGTTCTAGAAGCACTGGAAGTTGGTGCGCAAACCGCAGAGAGATTAATCGCTGGTGGATCGCGCTGTTTGGTAACCGGTGAAGTGGGTATTGGAAATACAACATCATCAGCAGCACTGATTGCACACTTTACGCAATCAACTGCCGAGCAAATCACTGGTCGCGGATCGGGTATCGATGATGAAACATTTGCCAGAAAAGTAAAAATTGTTAGCCAATTAATTACCAAGACCAAAGATGAGTCAGATCCTATTCACACACTTGCTCAGATTGGTGGAATAGAAATTGCAGCCCTTGTTGGTTACATACTGCGCGCAACCTCATTGCAGGTTCCAATTGTTTTAGATGGAGTTATTACTCTGGCTGCTGCAACTGTGGCACAGGCAATAAATCCAGGAATAACACAGTTTTTAATTGCAGGACACTCTTCATCAGAACCAGGATCACGAATCGCAATTGCTCATCTAGATTTAGACCCAATTCTAGATTTAGAGCTAAGACTGGGTGAAGGAACCGGAGCACTACTTGCCCTACCCATCCTTCGAGCCTCATGTCAGGGGCTATCACAAATAGCTCGCATCTCTGATCTGCTTTAAGAAACCGCATATGTATTTTTTTTATCAAAATATTTCAGTCAATCACAAACAGCGACAATTACACTCGACACTGTGCTAGCCTCAAGCACACTAGCTACTTAATCCTCAGCGCGAATTTCGCGCTTCCGGCGGCTCGTTGGGAGTAGCTCATGAAAATAAAAAAGCGTGCACGCACAAAGATGTCTAGCCCTAAGTCTAAACGCCAGAGAATTCTCAGAACCTTATTAATCGTTGTTGCAGTCCCAGTCACCGTCTTTGCCCTATTGCTTGCTGCCACTCCTTTTTCTCAAATCGCTCGAGGCGTAATGTTTTCGCTGGTGTTATGGCAAGACGTAAGCATCAATCATATTTTTGTCTTTCCATCCCGAGAAATCCCAACATCGACAGCCTCAAATCTGCCCCGCCGATTAGATGACACAACTTTGAATGCGTTTGGCAAAATGGATTTAAGCTTTTATACCCAATACGAATACGAGGAAAATTCATCTGCAGTTGTTTACGCACCCGAACCAATTGTCCTTCGCTCGGAAACTGAACTGAATCAGTTTTTGACTGAATCTTCAACCACAGCATTTCTGGTTGTGAAAGATAACGTTCTTGTGCACGAATGGTACGCCTCAGATATTGACCCAGAAGCCTTGCACACTTCTTTTTCTATGTCGAAATCAATGGTGTCGACAGTAGTTGGGATGGCCATCAGTGACGGTTCGATCTCTTCACTTGATGATGCAATTACAAAATACATTCCAGAATTATTGGAGCAAGACCCACGTTTTGGCAACATAACTTTGCGCCACCTGATTACCATGACATCGGGCATCTCTTATAACGAAGATGATTTCGGTGCATTTGGTGACCAAATCAATACCTACTACAGCACAAATCTTCGTAAATCAGCTATCACTAAAACAAAAATTAGTGAAAAACCAGGCGTGAGATGGAACTACAACAACTACAATCCTCAACTTCTGGGCTTGGCTGTAGAGCGGGCAACTGGCAAGAGTTTCAGCGACTACATGAGCGAAAAAGTTTGGGCACCAATGGGTGCAGAAGCTGATGCGTCTTGGAGCATGGACAGTTTTTATAACGGATTTGAAAAAATGGAAAGCGGTTTCAACGCCCGCCCCATCGATTTTGCGCGCTTTGGTTTGATGTTTGCAAACGGTGGTGCAGTTAATGGCAAACAAGTATTGCCACAGGAATGGGTGAAACAAGCCACCGCCTCTACAGGCGTGCGCATTGGTCGAGACGAGTCAGTTGAACAAAATTACAACTACTTGTGGTGGGTGTATCCCAACAACCGATTTGCGGCGCAAGGAAAACTTGGTCAATACATATTTATTTCTCCCGATGAGAAAACTGTCATCGTTCGATTGGGACGTGACGAGAAAAACCTGATGTGGCCAAAGCTCCTGCTAGAACTGACCGATCGACTCGAGACCGGAAAACTGTAGGATAAAAATCATTTAGAAAGTTCTGCCTTTAATTTTTAGAACTCTTAGCAAAAGCGAGTAAGGTGCGACCGCACAAGATTTTTCGCCGCTCCTCAGTCTTCTTAAAAGAGTCGCCCTATAAGCCGGAGACGACAATGTTATGCGTGAGATTGCGCTCAAAATTCATAGCTGTCCTCACATTTGCCCCCGAAGAATCCCATTATTGTTAGGTCTAGAAATAAGTAACTAATCGCAAGTGAATGGCGGAACAATCGTGATAGAGATAAAGCAAATCACCGAAAAAGATGACTTAGAAATGATTGTTGAGGAAATTTCTGCCGCAAAATGGTCCGAGGACTCAGAGATTGATTCTGCTGATTACACAGTAGAGACTTTATCTACATTTATACAGAACTCTTACAGTATTTTTCTGATTGCTTATGTGGAAGAACGGTTTTCTGGAATGGCATCGGCAATGGTGCTTGATAAGCCTCATGGTGATAGATGGCTATATATTGATGAAATTGATGTTTGTGAAGATTCCCATCGTAAAGGGGTTGCGACCCAAATGATGAAGCAACTCTTCTTGTTAGCTAGCGAGTATGAGTGTGATGAAATTTGGCTAGGTGCAGAGATACAAAATGTTGCTGCTAATGAACTATATAAATCTCTAAATCCGATCGAGATTCAAGAATTCCTGGGTTACACCTACAAATAAACTGAGGCGTAACAAGCGTTTTGTTGCTGATTCCAAAAGAAATAATGAAACGAGGCGGGATTATGTCTCGCCTCGTCTAATTTAAAGAAGAGTCGCCCTATAAGCCGGATTCTATACTTTTGGGTACTTTTCAAGCTCAAAAATCGACAATAGTCTAAATCTTGCCCCATTTTTCATTGTAAACCTTTGCTTAGTCCACTACTCTGCAAATAATGCTCTTCTCGGCTGGTCTTTCGGGGTAGGCGATGTCAAAAAAATTATCTGTTGCGTTAGCGCAAGTTACCCAGCGTGAATTTACAGATGATTTGACCGATTATGCCCAAGAAATAGAAAATATTCTCAGCCCCTCTTCTGGAATCCAAATGGTGGTTCATCCTGAACTTCATTTATTTGGTTCGGATATGAGCCCTAGTGCCTTGCAGGATATTGCAAGACCTCTCGACAGCAAATTCGTTGGAGAACTAGGTGCAATTGCCAAACGATTCGGAATTTGGTTGATTCCAGGAAGCATCGTGGAACCTGCACCCAATAATAATGTATACAACACTGCCTTGGTCTTTAATCCCGCTGGAGAATTAGTTTCATTTTATAGAAAGATCTTTCCATGGCGACCGTCTGAGCCGTTTACCATGGGAAATGAATTTTCAATATTTGAAATACCAGGATTAGGTTGTTTTGGTTTAAATATTTGTTATGACATCTGGTTTCCAGAAGTCACCAGACAATTGGCTTGGATGGGTGCAGAAGTAATAGTCAATCTTGTTAGAACAACCACTCCAGATCGAAAGCAAGAATTAGTTTTAGTTCAAGCCAGCTCAATTGTAAATCAAGTTTATATCCTAAGTGTAAATGCAGCAGCCCCCAAAGCGATGGGTAGATCTTTAGTGGCAGATCCAGATGGTGATGTCGTTGATCAAATACTTGATGACAGTAATACCGTTATGCACTCCATTATTGACTTTGATCGCGTTGCACAGATTAGACGAAATGGTACTGCAGGAGTTAATCGTATGTGGGAACAATTTCTGCCCAATGATCCAGTCATAAATTTACCTATTTACGCTGGGCGAATAAATCCACGGACATGGCGTCCGGGGATGAATAAATAGCAAAAGGAGAAAGAAAGATGACAACACTAGAACGTACGCTGGGTTTGCGCTCAGTTGTACTTTTTGGCCTTGCATATATGACACCAATTATTGTTCTCGGAATATTTGGTATCACCGCCGATATTACTTTTGGAGCAAGCGCTGGTGCATACTCGCTTGGTCTGATTGCAATGCTTTTCACGGCATACTCATACGGCAAGCTTGCTCGGGTATTCCCTGTTGCTGGGTCTGCTTATACCTACGTTCGTAAATCAATTAATGATCCACTTGGATTTTTAGTTGGATGGGCGATTTTGCTCGACTATCTATTCTTGCCGATGGTTATTTGGTTAATTGGGGGCGCTTATCTTCAAGCACAATTCCCAGCAGTTCCATTTTCAATTTGGATCCTGCTATTTATTGCAATTACAAGTGCATTAAATATCATCGGATTTAAAGTTGCAGATAAGGCAAATTTTGCTTTGATGGCGTTCCAAAGCTTAGTTATGATTATTTTCGTCGTACTTTGTATCGCATTTGTTGCTGGTGGAGATGGTTTGGGAACGTTGTTCTCAGTTGAACCGTTTTATGCCAAAGCAACTACCTGGACTGCTCTAACGGCAGGGGCTGCTGTTTCTGCTTATTCATTCCTCGGATTTGATGCGGTAACTACGCTGACTGAAGAAACAAAGGATCCAAAGAACACTATTCCAAGAGCAATCATGCTGGTTGCCTTAATTGGTGGTGCCATATTCATAGTGACTGCTTACTTCACTACTTTGGCAAAACCAGGAAATGAGTTTGTGGAGGTAGGTTCTGCTGCATTTGAGATTGCGAAACTAATTGGTGGCGCCTTATTTAGCTCGATATTCCTTGCAGGTTTAGTTATAGGTCAATTTGCTAGCGGACTTGCTGCCCAAGCAAGTGCTAGTCGATTGATCTTTGCAATGGGTCGCGATGGCGTTCTTCCTAAGAGTCTTTTTGCAAAGTTAAACAATGCATATAAGACACCAGTTCCTGCAATTCTTGCTGTTGCAGTAGTTGGCCTCTTGGCTCTTCAGCTAGATATTGCAACTTCAACTTCATTTATTAGCTTTGGCGCATTTACTGCATTCACCTTGGTGAATGTTGCAGTCATTGCTTATTACCTGAAGAACCGAAGCGCAGATAAAAATATCCTCGGATGGGTGCTTATACCTGTCATTGGAGCTTTAGCCGATGCATATCTACTTTTGCAATTAGATGCTAATGCAAAACGGCTTGGGTTAATCTGGCTAGGAATTGGAGTCGTAGTACTGCTAGTAATTACTAAGGGATTCCGTCAGAAAACTCCTGAGATGAGTGATCCAGTTCGTATGTAAGACGAAATAAAAAGTAAAAGAGGTGGGCCGATAAATGGCCCACCTTTTTTCAAATGCGATACCTTGTTTGTTCAGAGAATTCAAGTAATACCATCGTCCGAAGAGCATCTAGTAGCCTCTGTGTCATGTCTGAATCTTTTGATTGCGTCATTTTGGGTGGCGGTCACAACGGTTTGACCAGTGCTTGTTATTTAGCTAAAGCTAATAAATCCGTGCTTGTGTTAGAAGCATTGGAAGAAACTGGTGGAGCTGCAGTTTCTGTCAAACCTTTTAAAGGACTTGATGCCAATCTTTCTCGATATTCCTATCTGGTTTCGCTATTGCCCCAACAAATTATTGATGAACTTGATCTAAAACTTAATTTAATTTCACGAACAATTGGTTCCTACACACCTGTAAATGTTGAAGGAAAAGAAACAGGATTATTGGTTGAACGTACTTGGAGTGAAAGGACTAAAGAATCATTTAAATCTGTCACAGGATCTATGGATGAATTTGACACCTGGAGTGACTTCTATTCTCGGATCGAAAAAGCAGCGCAAGTAATTGCTCCCACCATGCTTAATCCCCTGATTAGCCAAGAAGAGCTAAAACAACTGGTAATTGAAGTAACTGATCAAGAAACCTACGACTGGTTATTTACTATTCCAATTACCGAAACAATTGAAAAACTGTTTAAAAATGATGTTGTTCAAGGTGTGGTTTTGACTGATGCACTAATTGGCACATTTACAGATGGCCGAGATAAAGATTTACTTGGCAATAGATGTTTTCTTTATCATTTAATTGGCAATGGCAATGGTGAATGGAAAGTTCCCCAAGGTGGTATGGGACAAGTCAGCAAAGCTTTAGCTCAAAAAGCAATCTATTATGGTGCTCAAATTAGAACCAATAGCCCAGTCACAAAAGTCGTTTCTGATGGAAAAATTGCAAGCGTCACTTATCTTGATAAAGATGGAACTGAAAAAGTAGTGACCGCAAAATTTGTTTTGAGTAATTTAGCTCCCAATGTTTTGAACAAATTACTTGGAAAATCTCATAATTCCAAAACTGAAGGCTGCCAAGTAAAGATCAATATGCTTCTTACTCGCCTGCCAAAACTTAAATCTGGCGAAGATCCAACTCTGGCTTTTAGAGGTACATTGCACGTGAATGAAAAACTAACTGAACTTGATAAGTCTTTCCAAGAAGCAAATTCGGGCCAAATTCCAACAACACTTCCATCTGAGATCTATTGCCACACCTTGACTGATAATTCGATTCTTTCTAAAGAACTACAAGATAAGGGTTATCAAACAATAACTCTCTTTGGTTTGAATACCCCAGCTTCACTTTTTGATTCAGATAATGATCAATCAAGGGAGAAAGTAAAAGCCTTATATCTAAAAGGACTTAACTCATTCTTCACCGAAAGAATAGAAGATTGTCTGGCAAAAGATATTGATGGGAATCTCTGCATTGAAGTTAAAACTCCATTAGATATCGCAGAATCAGTATTTTTACCCAGAGGAAATATCTTCCAAGGGGAATTGCAGTGGCCTTTTGCTGAAAGTGAATCTGAAATTGGTAAATGGGGTGTGGAAACAGAAATTGCCAATGTGTTTATTTGTGGAGCAGGAGCCAAAAGAGGTGGCGGAGTTAGTGGAATTCCAGGAAGAAATGCTGCTCAAGCAGTTTTAATGACAGGCCTTATTTAGAGCTTGTAAGCGCCAATAGTTATATGGCAGTGGTGTTAAGAATCCAACAATTAACATAATTGGAATAACCCACCAAGTTAGTTTTGCTCCCCCAGTTAACAAAACATCGGTCACATTCATGGCAATTTCCATTGAAATCATGGCAATCAAACTCATTCCAATTGCTGTTTTGAATGCAAGATTTAACGCCATTTGACGAGAAAGAATAAAAGTTTCCAACATGATCGAAGTAATAAGTCCATTAATTATTGCCAAAATCATTATTCCTAGCATTGGAAAAGCAATCTTTGTTACCTGAAAAAAGTAGATTGTTCCGAAATCACCAATAGAACAACCAAGTAAGCACCAGAGTGTATTTTTGGAAGCTTGAGACCAAGTACTTTTAACGTTCCAAGAAATATTAAGAGTCATTGTGCTCATGACTTAAATACTACTCCTACTTATTAGATCATCCAGCTTTCTGAAGGATCATATTCAGATTTAGAAACCAATCTTTGATCAGCACCAACTGCAATGGTTTCGGACGCCACATCTTTAGTAATTACAGCATTTGCTCCAATAATCGCGTTTTTACCTATTGTGATGTTTCCTAAAATTTTTGCACCTGCACCTACTAAAACACCATCTTCAATAGTTGGATGTCTTTTACCTTTACTAAAAGTTCTTCCCCCCAGTGTTACTCCGTGATAAAACATCACATCATCACCAATAATTGCTGTTTCTCCAATTACTACACCCATGCCGTGATCAATAAAAAATCTTCTACCAATTTTGGCCCCAGGATGAATTTCAACACCTGTTAAAAAGCGGTGATAGTTAGACATCAAACGAGCTAATAAATACAGTTTTCTATTCCACACCCAATGAGTTACACGATGTAACCAAATGGCGTGCAGACCAGGAGAAGCTAACACTAATTCTAATTTAGATTTAGGTGCTGGATCTCTTTTTAAAGCTGCATTTATATCTTCGCGAAACCTAATCATTGTTCCATTAAGTCTTGATAAAGAACTGTTGATAAGTATCTTTCACCAAAGGAAGGAATAATTACCACAATTATTTTTCCATCAAATTCTGGTCTTTTAGCAACTTGGGAGACTGCCCACAGTGCTGCACCTGATGAAATTCCAGCAAGAATTCCTTCTTCAGCACCTGCCCGTCTGGCATATTTAATTGCTTCTTCATTTGGTGCATCAAGTACTTCGTCATAAACATTCTTATCCAAAATATCTGGCACAAAATTTGGACCAATTCCTTGTAAAGGATGTCCGGCAGGAGTTCCACCATTAAGAATTGGAGATGCTGCTGGTTCAACTGCAAATATTTTTATATTTGGATTTTTTTCTTTCAAAACCTGACCAACACCGGTGATAGTTCCACCAGTTCCAATTCCAGCAACTACTGCTGCAACTTTTCCGTCTGTGTCATTCCAGATTTCTAAGGCAGTTGTGTTTCTGTGAATTTCTGGGTTTGCTGGGTTGGCAAACTGTCTAACTAAAACAGCTCCTTCTTTATTGCCAATTTCTTCAGCTTTTGCAACTGCACCCTTCATCCCTTCTGGACCTGGAGTTAGAACAAGTTCTGCACCATAGGCCTTAATTAAGGTTCTACGTTCTTTACTTACTGAATCTGGCATTGTCAAAATAACTTTGTATCCTCGAGCTGCACCAACCATGGCTAATGCCACACCAGTATTTCCAGAAGTAGCTTCCACAATTGTGCCGCCTGGTTTTAATCTGCCAGATTTTTCTGCATCATCAATCATGGCGATACCAATACGATCTTTTACAGTTGATGATGGATTATAAAATTCTAATTTTGCATAAACTTGAGCTTTGGCACCATCTAAAATTCGATTAATTTTTACTAGTGGAGTGTTTCCAACAACCTGAGTTATGTTGTCATAGAGCTTCATTGATTGATTCTCCTATTTGAAATTTGTGGTGACGGGTGTAACCAATTTTATGAGGACATTGCCAAACTTGCGACTTGGGTTAAGTAGTTGCCAAAGCTTTGCAATTACTATTTATCGACTTATTTTCATACCTAATATGCAGATAACCCCGTGTTGATAGATAATGGAAATATGAATCAATTTCTGCTCATCCTCTTAGTAATTGGGCTCTCCACCGCATTTGGATTCTTCCTTCATTTCACTCGCGGAAAACTCACCAACAAATACTCAAATGAGGTCCAATTCTCGGATCTGAAATTAGGTTTTGAAATTGGCAAGAAGGCAACAATATTGCAATTCAAAACCCAATATTGCTCAATCTGCCCAGGAGTAAAGAGACAAATAAGTGAATTGATAAAAAATGATCAAGATATTTTATTCTATGAAATTGATGCCGTTGAGAAAATTGATTTGGCTCGAAAGCTTCATGTTAAAAGTTCCCCAACAGTTCTCTTCTTCAATGAAGTCGGCCTGGAAGAGGGACGCATTATTGGAGCACCTAAAAGCAATGAAATAAGAAACACCCTAGAAAAAATAACAACAATAAAGATGGAGAAAACTAATGCAAATTGATGCCAGAGGTCCAAGATTTGGAGCTGCCATAACTTTAGTTGTTTTGGTATTCGTGATCATTCTTAATAGCCCCCTTCTACTTGCCTTTCAAACTCTTATTTGGGGAATTGGCGCCATAGCCGGTCCCCACAGAAGTCCGTATGGTTTTATTTTCAAAACGCTAGTAAAACCAAGACTTAAAAAGACTGGTGAATTAGAGAACGTTAAACCACCACAATTTTCGATGTTAGTTGGTTTTATATTTGGTGCTGTTGGTCTAATCGGAGCAGCAATTGGAAGTCCTACGCTATTTTTTGTAGCAACTTCATTTGCTCTATCTGCTGCATTCTTAAACGCAGTATTTAACTTCTGTCTTGGTTGCGAAATGTATTTGCTACTAGTAAGAGCAAGGCTAGTTCGATAATTTCAGCTTTTCCACAGGCACTATTTATCCACAAGTAAAACAACTTGCAATTTTCTTTTACTTATGACAAGATAACTTGTATATGTGGAATTCGACCCTTTTATCGCCCCCAGCGCTTTCAGGCATGGTATTAGCCGAGAAGACATTTTGCATGCATATAGAAATCCAATTCGAATTTTCGAACTTGATGAAAACCTGTATATGATTATCGGGTCGAATAGAGCAGCGCTGCTAATCGAAGTTGGGTTAAATTCCACATCCAACCGTCAAGTCATTATTCATGCAATGAAAGCTCGAAATAGGTTTCTCTAATGCCAAAGTCAATAAAAGATATTTTATCTAACGCAGATTCCCTTTCTGAAAGACTAAAACAATATGAGCCTGATCCCAAAGATGAACGAGACGTTAAGATATTCAAATCTCTACAACAGGCAGTAATAGATAAATCTTTAATAGAGGAAAACCTACTCAAAATAATTAAAAAGGCGCGTAAGAATGGTTATTCCTGGTCATTGATTGGTTCATTTTTGGGAACCTCGGGAGAAGCAGCGCGACAAAAATATGGCAATAGTCAATCTTGACTAGTTAGACCATTTCTTTAACTCCAGCATGTTGTCTCACCGCTGGTGCCCGATAAAACATCTCTAGTCACTGCTGTAGGAAAAACTTTGTTTCAAGATCTTGCAGATAGGCAGGAACGTGCTGTCCAAAAAATTAATGGCGATAATTCCAAAGTAGCGATTGAAAGATTTCAAGGACTATGTATAGTTTAATTCCTATTTTTTGATTTAATCATCAGTTGCTTTTTTCGCACCCCTATAAGTTTTCTCACCAAAGATTCAGGCAAAGATTTATCAACTTCAAAGCGTAATGTCCCAGCAGATTGTTCATATTTAGCTGTTTCTTTCGCTAATTCCTTCAAAACAGACCCTGAAAAAGGAAAATATGCACAATGTTTTTTTGCTGATAAAAAACCACAAATTATCCCTTCCTCTATTTTGTAGGCGGGCATGTTGTAACTAATAACTTCTTTGGCTTTTGGTTCTATTTTTAAGATAGTTTGGCGAAGTTTCTTTAAAGTTGATCTTTGAGGCTCCGGAACTCTCTTCAAATAAGCATCGACTAACTTCTTTGACATTATTAGAGCAAATCTCCTCGTAGTTTGAATGCTGTGGCAACTCTTTCCACGGAAACCACAAATGCTGCTGTTCGTAAATCGCAACCAAATTTTTGAGACGCTTCCCAAGTTGAATCAAAGGCAATCTTCATTCTAGTGTCGAGTTCGTTTCTGAATTTTTCGATTGGCCATATAAATTCTTGAATATTTTGCGTCCATTCAAAATAAGAACCCATCACACCTCCTGCGTTTGCCAAAATATCTGGCACAACTACTACCCCACGCTTTTGCAGTGCTTCATCAGCCGAAAGCGTTAATGGTTGGTTTGCACCCTCCACAATAATTTTTGCTTGAACTTTTTCATGATTTGAATCATTGATCACTCCACCAAGGGCTGCTGGAATTAATAAATCACAATCCATAGTCAATATTTCGTCGCCTGATACATCTTTACCATCTGGAATTTCAGAAACTTTTTTGTATTTTCCAATGATCTCTTTGATATTGAAACCTTTTTCATTGGTTTTTCCACCGGTGATGTCTGCCAAGCCAACTACTTTCATGCCAGCTTCTTGAGCCGCTAGGGCTGCGTATACTCCTACATTTCCAAATCCTTGAATGGCTACTCTTATGTCACTTGGATTTTTCTTTAGTTTTCCTAAAGCACCAAGTGTTACCCCTATTACGCCTCGTCCTGTTGCTTCTTCTCGACCAGGAGCACCAAATAATCCAAGAGGTTTACCAGTTACTACAGCTGGTGAAAATCCATTTATTCTTTGATACTCATCCATAATCCATGCCATGGTTTGCGCATCTGTACCCATATCTGGTGCTGGAACATCACGATGAGGACCAAGAATGTTAACCATTGTTCTGGTCCATCTTCTTGTTACTTCTTCTTTTTCTCTAACAGTCAATGTTGTGGGATCAACTGTTACTCCACCTTTACCGCCACCAAATGGCACATCAACAAGTGCAGTTTTCCAAGTCATAAGACTTGCTAGTGCTCTTACTTCATCCAAATCAACGGATTGGTGATATCTAATGCCACCTTTTCGAGGACCTCGTGCTGAAGAATGTTGAATTCGATAACCAGTTAAAACATCAATGCCACCAGATTCTCTTCTTAATGGAATGGAAATTATAACTTCTCTTTCAGAGGCAGAAAATGCTTTAATTAGATCTTTGGATAATTTAAGTAATTCTCCCGCCCTAAATACGTGTGAATTTACTTCATCAATTGCATGAACTTCATTTTTATTCATTTATCTCTTCCATTCTATTGTCCATGCTAGGTCCAAACTGGCTCTTGAACTTCCTTAACGTTACCCTCTTTATCTAACAAAAAGAAGCGATCGAAATTCTGCACAAACCACCTGTCATGAGTAACAGTCAAGACCGTGCCATCAAAAACGTCAAGGGCTGCTTCCAGGGCTTCACTACTTGTTATGTCTAAGTTATCTGTTGGTTCATCTAAAAGTAACAAAGTCGCCCCAGAAAGCTCAAGTAAACAAATTTGAAATCTTGCTTGTTGTCCACCAGAAAGAGTTAAAAACAATTGATCTGCTTGAGCACCTAATCCATATCTAGATAGTGTGCCCACTGCTGCTGCAATTTGTAATGATTTTTCTTCCCACAAAATTTCAGTTAATGACTTTCTACTCCACTCAGGATGATCATGAGTTTGAGCAAACCAACCAGGAACAACTCTGGAACCTAATTTCCAGTCCCCTATGTGTCTAACAGTTTCATCTCCGCCAAGAAGTCTTAAGAAGTGAGATTTTCCAGTTCCGTTTCCACCTAAGAAAGCTACTCGTTCACCATAAAACAATTCCATATCAAAAGGTTTTGTTAAATCAGTTAATTGCAAATCTTTACAAACAATTGCTCTAACAGCAGTTCGACCCCCTTTAAGTTTCATCTTTAATCTCTGTGGTGGAGGTGGAGCTTGTGGAGCACCTGCTTCTTCAAATCGTTTTAATCTGGTTTGCATTGCTCGATATTTTGGAGCCATGGCAGGAGATGATTTAGTTTGCATGTGCAGAGTTTGAACTAAGTCTTTAAGTCTTTGATGCTCATCTTCCCAACGCTTTAATAACTCACCTAATCTGTCATGGCGTTCTTGTCTGGCCTCGTAATAAGTTCCAAAACCTTTTCCGTGCACCCAAGCAGTGCCGCCTTCAATGGTGATAATTCGATCAGCTGATCTTGTTAAAAGAGTTCTATCGTGGCTAATGAGAAGAATTGTTTTAGAAGATGCTTTTAGTTGATCTTCTAACCAATTTTTTGCTGGAACATCTAAATAGTTATCTGGCTCATCAAGAAGTAAAACTTGATCAGGTCCTCGTAATAGTGCTTCTAAGATTAATCTTTTAGCTTGTCCCCCAGAAAGAGTTTTTAGTTCTCGGAATTTACATTTTTCATATTCCATGCCAACTGCTGCTTGACAGCAAACATCCCACAAAATTTCATTGTCATAACCTCCCGCATCGGCATATTCTGCTAATGCGTGGGCGTATTTCATTTGAATATCTTCACTTTCATCCTCCATCATTGCCAATTCGCAAGCTTCCACATGTTTCATGGCTTCTTGAACTCTTTTAGGCGAAACAACTTTTAATGCATCTGCAACTGTTGCATTTAAACCAAGGGATGCAAGGGCAGTGTCATTTTCTTCAACTTTTTTAGCAACTCCTGTTAAAAGCTGTGGCATCACGCCTAAACCTCCTGATACCGAAGTTGATCCTTCATCAGCATTTAAAACTCCGGTGATGATTTTGAAAAGAGTTGATTTTCCTGCACCGTTATCCCCAACTAAGGCTGCGGTGATGCCTTCGCC